>Ga0075698_155_pt1 | contig 1154 bp, 1 predicted proteins | sample RifGroA2_FD_67729 | JGI IMG/M metagenome (GOLD analysis project Ga0075698, IMG submission 67729) | Microgenomates (Woesebacteria) bacterium GW2011_GWA2_44_33 | reverse complement strand
CTTGGTTACCCCTATTCGACGGGCGACCGGATAGCCAAGCTCATCCCCTTAGGCTCTCAGGGTTTTCCAATGAATATTGAAAAAGCCCTGGCGGTTTCTCCGGACCTGAAAAGACTATACGATGCTGACAACGATGCCAAAAAAGTTATCGAACTGGCCAAAGAGGTGGAAGGAAGCGCGAGGCATATTTCGGTTCATGCCGCGGGACTGGTGATTGCCCCCTCGGAAATTACGGAATTTACTCCGGTCCAGCTTGACCCGGAAGGGAAAAAAATAATTACCCAATACGACATGGATGCGCTTGACCCCAACGTTTCGCCGGGGGAAGCGATCGGGCTTTTAAAGTTCGACCTTCTGGGCCTCAGGAACCTTTCGATTTTGGGCGCCTCGATTGCGATTGTTAAAGAAGCAAGGGATGTGGATATTGATCTTCAAAAAATTCCAACTACGGATGCCAAGACGTTCGAAATGCTTTCCCGGGGAGACACGATGGGAGTTTTCCAGCTGTCAGGCAGCGGCATGACCAGATATTTAAAGGAGCTTAAACCAACCCGGGTCGAAGACTTGATGGCCATGGTGGCTCTCTACCGTCCGGGGCCGATGGCCCAGATTCCGGAATATATCGAGCGGAAGAACAGTCCCAAGAAAATTTCGTATTTTGACCCGAGAATGAAAGACTATCTGGAAAAATCCTACGGCCTCCTGGTTTATCAGGACGACGTTTTTACGACGGCGATAAATATCGCGGGTTACTCTTGGGAAGAAGCGGATAAATTTAGGAAAGCGGTCGGCAAAAAGATTCCGGCCGAAATGGAGAGGCAGAAGCAGAAATTTATTGAGGGGGCTATGAAAAACGGAATGGCGGGCGAAAAAGCCGAGGAGCTATTTAAACTAATTGAACCCTTCTCCGGCTACGGTTTTAACAAAGCCCACGCGGCTTCCTACGGCATGGTTGCCTATCAAACCGCCTATCTGAAAGCCAATTACCCGGTGGAATTTATGGCCGCCCTTTTAACGGCCGAATCGAATGACCCGGAAAAAATCTCCGCGGCCATCAATGAGTGTCGAAGGATGGGGGTCAAAGTTCTTCCGCCTGATATCAACGAGAGCGACGTCGGCTTTAACATTGTTGCCGATAAAGACTCCAAAAGCGG
>Ga0075698_135_pt1 | contig 3007 bp, 3 predicted proteins | sample RifGroA2_FD_67729 | JGI IMG/M metagenome (GOLD analysis project Ga0075698, IMG submission 67729) | Microgenomates (Woesebacteria) bacterium GW2011_GWA2_44_33 | reverse complement strand
CTCCTAGTCACCGGCGGAGCCGGATTTATCGGTAGCAATTTCATTCTTTACTGGATGAAAGAACATCCCGATGATGAAATCGTCAACCTGGATAAGTTGACATATGCCGGCAATCTGGAAAATCTTAAAACAGTTGAAACCAGTCCCCGTTACAAATTCGTCAAAGGCGACATCGCCGACCCCGATGACGTCCGCGTCGCCATCTCCGGCGTTAACACAGTCGTCCATTTTGCCGGTGAGACTCATGTCGACCGGTCAATTCTCGGCCCCGCCGCGTTTGTCAAAACCAATGTTTTAGGAACCCAAGTTCTTCTTGACGCCGCCGCCGAACACCAAGTCAAGCGATTTCACCATGTGTCCACCGACGAAGTCTTCGGCGCGCTTTCGCTTGATACCAAAACAAAATTTTCCCCAAAATCTCCCTACGATCCCCGCAGCCCCTACTCCGCCACCAAAGCCGCCGCCGACCACTTGGTCCGGGCTTACTGGCACACCTATAAGCTTCCCGTTACCATCACCAATTGCAGCAACAACTTCGGCCCCTACGAACATCCGGAGAAACTTATTCCTCTGGCGATTACCAATCTTTTGGAAAACAAAAAAATTCCGATTTACGGCGACGGCAAATACGTCCGCGATTGGCTGTATGTCCTTGACCACTGCCGCGCCATTGACACAATTTTAAATAAAGGAAAATTGGGGGAAACATATTTAATTGGCGGTATGACCAATGATATTAGCAATATTGAGGTAGTGAAAATGATATGTGAAATAATGAATAAAAATTTTGATCAATCTGTTGAATTTGTCAAGGATCGTCCCGGACATGACCGCCGCTACAGCGTTGACTGGTCAAAAATCAAAACCGAACTCGGCTGGAAACCGGCTCACGATTTTAAACAATGGTTGCAAAAAACAATAGAATGGTATACAAACAATCAAACTTGGTGGCGCCGCGTCAAATCCGGCGAATACCAGGAATACTACCAAAAACAATATGGACAAAAATAGTTTAAGCGACAAATACGCCAAATTAGTGACCGCCCAAATGTATGGGGAAAATCAACCGATAGAAGGAGTGAAATTTATTCCGCTTTCATACTATAAAGACGATACCGGTGAATTTTCCGAACTTGGCAGAGTCGACAACGGAATTCTGCAAAGTGTTACCGGTTTTAAAATCGCTCAAATAAGCTATTCTCTGTTATTACCAAATGCCGTCAAAGCTTTTCATTTACATTTTAACCAAACCGACGCCTGGTACGTCTCGCCATATGATCGGCTGCTGGTAGGATTGTTAGATACTCGCAAAAATTCAAAAACCGCCGATAAAACCATGCGGTTTATCCTCGGCGCCGGCGTCGCCCAGCTCTTGGTTATCCCTCCCGGCGTCGCCCACGGCGCCGCCAATCCCTGGACAGAACCCACCTCCATGACTTATTTCACCGACCGCCAATTTGACCCCGGCCATCCCGACGAACACCGCCTGCCTTACGATTTATTCGGCCCCGACTTCTGGCAACTCAAAAACGGTTAATTTGTTTCTCTCGCCATCTCTTAATCTTCCCATGGTCCCCCGACCTCAACACCGCAGGCACCCTCCACCCTTTATATTCCGCCGGCTGGGTATATTGCGGAAAATCCCCGACAATACATATTCCCCTATCGACAACTCCTCGTCCGCTAAATGTTCCCTCACCCGACCATCCACTCCCTCATATCTCCCGCTAATCAAGATTAAATGGTCGAGTTTCGAATATTCCTCTGCTATGCGCTGATTAAACAATTTTCCTTGTGGAGACAGTAAAACTACCTTCTTCCCTCTTCCTTCTTCCCTCTTCCTTTTGATCGCGCTCAAAGCGCGATCAATAACATCGACCCGCATCACCATCCCCGGTCCCCCTCCAAACGGCTTATCATCAACGCTGCGATGCTTATCAACCGCGAAATCCCGCAAATCCACCGGATTAATATTCAAAATTCCCTTCTTAATCGCTCTCCCGATAACGCCGTACTCAAAAACCGCTCTCACCATTTCCGGAAAGATTGTTAAAATATGAATTATCATCTAATTCATTAAAACACTAGAACACAAGAACATTAAAACACAAAAAAACCCAATTGTTTTAATGCTTTAATGTTTTAATGTTTTTATGATACCAAAAATAAAATCTTCCATTCCATTTCTGGTAGTTTTAATTACCGCGTCATCGCTCTTTCTCTTTCGTCTAGGTGCAAACTCCTTGGCCGATTGGGACGAGGCCTGGTACGCCGACGCCTCCCGCTTCATGTTCCGCCGCGACCATTTCCTGACGCCAATCTGGAACGGCCGGTATTTCTTTGACAAGCCGCCGCTACAATATTGGCTGACTCAACCATTTTTATACATCTTCGGAGAAACGGAACTTGCTTATCGTCTCCCCTCGGCTCTCGCCGCCATCGGCCTCACCCTCATCACCTATGTATGGGGAATGCAACAGGGGTGGCGCGCGAAGGGCCCCCGCTCGCCTGCCCGCCAGTCGCTGGCGCTCCAGGCGCCTGCAGGCGGGAGCGCCCGCACCCCGAGCGAACTTACAAACCGAGGGGGAGGACGTCGGATAGGACTTTCTGCCGCCGCCATTCTCTTGACATTTCCCCACTTTCTCGACCGCGGCCGCTCCGGCAACTTCGACAGCTTATTTGTTTTTTTCATTACCCTGTCTCTGTTTCTGATGATAAAAAATCGCCCCGCCCTCGGCGGCATATTCCTAGGATTATCCTGGCTGACTAAAGGCGTCTTCTCCGGCCTATTTCCAATTACCGTTTTCTTTATAATCGCCGCGATTGTGAAGTTTGCGAAACTTCACGCCACGAATGCAGGTTTCGCAAACTTCAAATTGAAACCGCTGTTAATCTATATATTTTCCGCCATCGTCATCTACGCCCCTTGGCATATCTTAGAATACACCAGATTTGACCATCTTATCAATCAATCTTACTTTGCCACTTTCGACCAGGGCGAATTCGG
>Ga0075698_121_pt1 | contig 4372 bp, 3 predicted proteins | sample RifGroA2_FD_67729 | JGI IMG/M metagenome (GOLD analysis project Ga0075698, IMG submission 67729) | Microgenomates (Woesebacteria) bacterium GW2011_GWA2_44_33 | reverse complement strand
TGGGGACTGGCGCCGCCGGGGCCGGGAAACGCGATTACGCTGGCGCAAACGCCAAATATGCGAATGATCTCGGCCGGATTTCCCCATACCCGGCTGTTGGCGTCAGGCGAGGCGGTGGGCCTGCCTCACGGCGAAGACGGCAACACCGAAACCGGACATTTAAATCTCGGCGCCGGCCAGGTGGTGTACCAGGATTTGCCGCGGATAGATATGGCGGTGGCCGACGGAAGTTTTTTTGAAAATCCGGCTTTAGTTAACGCCATAAAGCACGCCCAATCGCGGAAAAGCAAACTGCATTTATTGGGGCTGGTGGGCTCCGGCGGAGTCCACAGCAATATAGAGCATTTGTTCGCGCTGATGAGAATGGCGAAAACCCAAAATATCGATAACATAATATTGCATTTGATTACCGATGGCAGGGACAGCCCGCCAACTTCGGCGCTGACTTTTATCGCCCAGGTGAAACAGCGTATTGACCAGTTGGGAGTGGGAACCATCGCCAGCGTGATGGGAAGGTACTTTGCGATGGATCGGGACCACCGTTTCAGCCGAACAGAGAAAGCGTATTTTTGCTTAACCAGAGACGACGGGCTGACGGCAAAAAATGCCGAAGAGGCAATCAAAAATTCTTACGCGGCCGGAAAGACGGATGAGTTCATCGAGCCGACAACAATTGTCGGGGAAAACGGCGAGCCGGCGGGGTTGATAAAAAACGGCGACGCGGTGATTTTTTTTAATTTTCGGATAGACAGGCCGCGGCAATTGACCAAAGCGTTTGTGCTGCCCGATTTTAAAAAACAAGCGGTCCGGGAAGAGTTTGACCCATACGCGGTGAAATATTATAAAAAACATTTGCCGGTGCCGCGGCGGGACGAAGAACTGCCGTTTGACCGGGGAGAGATGCTAAAAGATTTATATTTCGTGACCATGACCCGGTACGAAGCAAACTTGCCGGTAGACGTGGCATTTCCGCCGATATTTGTGCAAATGCCTTTGGGAAGGTTAATTTCGGACAGGGGATACCGGCAATTGCGGCTGGCGGAAACCGAGAAAGAAAGATTTGTGACTTATTATTTCAACGGACAAAGGGAGGAGCCGTTTCCCGGGGAGGACCGGCTGATGATTCCCAGCCCGGCGGTGGCCACCTATGATTTAAGTCCGGAAATGTCGACGCCGCAGCTGTCACACGCTTTATCCGAAGCTTTGGCTAAGGACAGGTATGATTTTATGGTGGTGAACGTGGCTTGCCCGGACATGGTGGCGCATACCGGAAATTTGGCGGCGACGATAAAAGCGTGCCAGGCGGCGGATTTGTTGGTGGGGGAAGCGGTCAAGCAAACTTTGCCCTTGGGGGGAGCGGTTTTAATCACCGGCGATCATGGAAACGCGGAAGAGATGATCAATCCGTTGACCGGCGGAGTTGATACCGAACATTCGGTGTTTCCGGTGCCTTTTTTTCTGGTGACAAAACAGCGGCAGGGAAAACCGGCGCAATTGCAGTCTGGAGTTTTGGCGGATGTGGCGCCGACAATATTGAAATTGATGGAGATTGAAAAACCGTCGAGCATGACGGGAAAGTCCCTTATTTGATATGATGGATAACAGCGATGAATGAAACGAATGGCTCGAAAATGCTTATGCTGCCTATGATCTCGGTAGCCCGGAAGCATCTGGGGTATCAACCGAATCTAGTTGACTACGAAGCGGCCCGTCGGGGATTTGCGATTAATCAGGCGGTGAAAGGGGAAATCGAGTATTTCAGATGGGGACGGCTAAACGCTGCCTATAACGCAGTAACTCGTCACGGTCGAGGACAGCTTAAAAATAAGGTGGCGATTTATCACCTGGATTCGGAATTAAAGGAAACCAAGCTGACTTTTTTTGAACTTGAGTGTTTGAGCAATAGGTTTGGAAATTACTTGAAAAGCCGGGGAGTGAAACGCGGGGACAGAGTGTTTTTCTTTTTGCCAAGAGTCCCGATGTTGTTTTACGGTTTTTTAGGGACGTTGAAAATCGGGGCCATCGCCGGAACTCTGTTTTCGGCTTTCGGAGCCCAGGCTCTGGCCGACCGGCTGGAAAACAGCGGCGCCAAAGTGCTGGTTACCAGCGATGAGCTGTTGGGCCGGGTGACGCAGGTGAGGCGGCAGTTGAAAGATTTAAAGGTAGTGGTTACCGCCGGCGAACTTTCCAAAATTCTAGCGTCGTTTTCGGATGAATTGAAAACAGTTAAAACCAGGCCGGACGAGCCGGCGTTTATGCTTTACACTTCGGGGACGACGGGGAAGCCAAAGGGGGTAGTTCATGTTCACAAGGCGATCCTTCATGAGCACTTGACTGCCAAATGGGTACTGGATATTAAACCCGACGACGTTTATTGGTGTACCGCCGACCCCGGCTGGGTGACAGGAATTGCTTATGAAATTTTGGGAACTCTGTCCAGCGGGGCGGCGACGGTGGTTTATGAGGGCAGGTTTGATCCGGAAGTTTGGTACCGGATTATTCAGGATTATCGGGTGACGGTGTGGTATACGGCGCCAACGGCTATAAGAATGCTGCAGGCGGCGGGGGCGGAAACGGCCGGAAAATATAACTTGTCTTCCCTGCGGCATATTTTAAGCGTGGGAGAGCCGTTAAATCCGGAACCATTGATGTGGGCGTTTAAAACATACAAACTGCCTTTTCATGATACTTGGTGGCAAACCGAGACGGGGGGAATTATGATTGCCAATTTCCCGTGTCTCCCGATTAAGCCGGGTTCGATGGGCAAACCGGTGCCGGGAGTGACGGCAGCCATAGTTGACGATAAGAGCCGGGAGGTGGGTCCATTGGTAGAAGGCAATCTGGCCCTGAGGCGCGGCTGGTCGTCGATGATGGACCGGATATGGCGGCGGCCGACTAAATATAAGTCGTATTTTTCGCATGGATGGTATATTTCCGGCGATCGGGCGTTTAAGGACAAAGACGGTTACTTTTGGTTCGTGGGCCGGGCCGACGATGTGATTAAGACCTCCGGGGAGCGGGTGGGGCCGTTTGAAGTCGAATCGGCTTTGGTGTCTTATCCGGATGTGGTCGAGGCGGCTGTCATCGGTAAGCCGGATCCGATCAGAGGAGAAATAATCAAGGCTTTTGTCAGTCTGCGGCCGGGGGTAAAGCCGTCGGAAAGTTTGAAAACTAAAATCCAGGAGTACGTCAAGAAAAATTTTGCCGCTCACGCTTATCCGAGAGAAATTGAATTTGTCAAATCATTGCCAATATGCGGGATTCTTCGCTGCGCTCAGAATGACAAAATATGAAACTAGTTCATAGAAATAACCAGGGTGAATTCGCCTTTGAGGCGGTGGGGGGATTGGGACAGCCAGGTTTTTAAGTCGGAAATTGGGCCGGTGAAGTGGTCTTCGTGGAGTTTGGTAAGTTCGCGGGCGAGGCTGATAAGAGTTTGATCGCCGAATATTTCGGTAACAGCCGTGATGGTTTTATCCAGTTGGTATTTGGGAACATAGGCGGCCAGCGAGGCGGGTTCATTGAGAGCTAACAGGGCAGAGCGGGCGGTGGCAAGTTTTTGGGCCAGGGCGTTAATTTTCTTGGGTAAAAATCCGATAAACAGTATATTTTTAGTCGGCAGGCCGGAGGTGACGGCGGCGGAGACGAAAGCGGCCGGTCCGGGAATGTGGACGACGGGTAATCCGGCGCGGACGACTGCGGCGACTAATTTGGCGCCGGGGTCGCTGACTGACGGAGTGCCGGCATTGCTGACTAAGGCGACGGAGCTAGGAATCCTCGCTCACTTCGTCGTCGCCGCGAACTTGGTGTTGGCGATAAAGTTTTACTTGGCTCCTCCTCGATGATTTCGGAAACACCATCTTCGGTTCGCTTCAGGATATTTAGGAGCTTATTGGTTTGGTCAATCGATTCGCAGAGGATGTATTTGGCGGACCGGAGAGTTTTGGCGGCGCGGGGAGACAGGTCGCCGAGATTGCCGATGGGAGTGGAAACTATAAATAGAGTGCCTCTGGATTCCGGCATAGGGATAGTATATATTGTGTAGGAAAACGAACAAACGAACAAATGCACAAACGAACAAAATACTAAAAAAACAAATTGCTAATAATTTTTGTCCATTTTTTAGTTTGTTGGTTTATTTGTTAGTTTGTTTGTTTGTAAGTTTGTTAGTTTACGAAGATTATGGATATCAATATTAAGGTTGGCGGGGCGGCGGGAATGGGGGTGAAATCGGTGGGGATGACTTTGGCGAAAACTTTTTCCCGGTTAGGATTTAAGGTTTTCGAGTATTCGGAATATCCCAGTTTGATCAGGGGGGGACATAACACCGAAACGATTCATGTTAGCGATGAGGCGGCTTATTCACAAGTCG
>Ga0075698_112_pt1 | contig 4381 bp, 4 predicted proteins | sample RifGroA2_FD_67729 | JGI IMG/M metagenome (GOLD analysis project Ga0075698, IMG submission 67729) | Microgenomates (Woesebacteria) bacterium GW2011_GWA2_44_33 | reverse complement strand
GGAGTGTGTCGTCCGCCTTCTTCTTTGGAAAGAATGTAAACTTCGGCTTCAAATTCGGTGTGGGGCGTAATTGAGCCGGGTTTGGCCAGAACCTGGCCGCGCTCAACGTCGTCTTTTTCAATTCCCCTAAGAAGTACCCCGACGTTGTCTCCGGCAATTGTTTCATCCAGGGTTTTCCTAAACATCTCAAGACCGGTAACGACCGTCTTTTTGGTATCTTTAAGTCCGACTATTTCGATTTCCTCGTTTACTTTTAATTTTCCTCGTTCAACCCGACCGGTAACGACCGTTCCTCGACCCTTAATGGCGAAGACGTCCTCGATAGGCATCAGGAAAGGCTTTTCGGTATCTCTGACCGGCTCCGGAATATATTCATCAACGGCCTTCATCAGCTCAAGGATTTGCTTTTCAGCTTCGGCATCGCCTTCCAAGGCTTTCAGGGCCGAGCCTTTGATGACCGGAACTTCGTCTCCCGGGTATTCGTATTTCTTGAGTAGCTCTCTAATCTCTTGTTCAACCAAATCAACAATTTCGGGGTCATCAACCGTATCGACCTTATTCAAAAAGACAATAATCGCCGGAACGTTAACTTGCCTGGCTAAAATGACGTGCTCTGAAGTTTGGGGCATTTTTCCATCAGCGGCTGAAACAACCAAAATCGCTCCGTCCATTTGAGCCGCACCCGTAATCATGTTCTTGATGTAATCGGCGTGTCCCGGAGCGTCGATGTGAGCATAGTGTCGCTTCTCCGTTTCGTATTCGACGTGGGTAATATTAATGGTAACGCCTCTTTCCTTCTCTTCGGGGGCGTTATCTATTTCGTCAAATTTGTAGGCGCGGTTTATTCCACCCTTAACGTGCTTCGCCAGAACGGTGGTAATGGCCGCGGTTAAGGTCGTTTTTCCGTGGTCAACGTGACCAATGGTGCCGACATTGACGTGCGGTTTTGTCCTATCGAATTTTGCTTTTGCTTCGCCTGCCATATTAGTAAATTATAGATTATTTAACTAGTCTTTACAAACAAAGAAGGGCATAAAAGCCCTTACTGTGAGCGTATTATAGATAAGGATAACCAAGCCTGTCAATAGTTAATTAGTTTAGATATCGATAGGCTTAAAGCATGCGCACTAATTCTCGGAATATAAAAATCTTCTTTCTCCTACCCCTAGGGGTTACTTCTACAAGAATACGTTTTTTAACAAGCTCATCGAATAATCTAATCAAGGTACTTCTGTGAGCTTTTATGTCCCCCATAACCATTCGGACCGTAAATACTGGTCGCTTAAAGATAAAGTCAATAACCTTACTAATATATGGAGATTTTATATTATCTGTTTTTTTTCTGGCTTTCTCATGCAATATCAATATTTTATCTATCAACCTAGTTGTCTCCTTTACCTGTAAAATTACGGCTTTTAAAAAATATCTTACCCATTCTTCATGTTTACCGGTCACGTCCACACTGTGAAGAGAATCGAGATAAGCATCTCTGTGGGCCTCGAAATATCCACTGAGATATAGGATGGGGAAAGCCAGTTTTTGTCTATGAAATAGAAAAAGTGGAATCAATAATCTGCCGATTCTTCCATTTCCATCATTGAAAGGGTGTATGGCCTCGAATTGGTAGTGAATTAGCGCTGTCTGGACTAGCAAATCCTCATCAGTAAGAGATAGGAAAGATTCCAAATTTTCCATATATTCTTGAACTAATAGTGCCTCTGGGGGGGTATATTGGGCTTTTTCTATCGGGTCTCCAGATTTTCCTACCCAAACTTGATCTTCTCTAAACCTTCCTCTCATCTTGCTACCCCGGGTATCCTTTAACAAAATTGAATGTAAGGATTTGATAAAACTGATATTAAAAGATCTGTCCTTTAGAGCAACCATTGCATAAGAAGAAGCTCTTTTATAATTACTCACCTCAATAACATCTTTATGTCGGGTTTTCTCTCCAGCCTCAAATAAAAATACATCAGAAATTGTACTTTGGGTACCCTCGATGCTTGAACTTACCGTCGCCTCTTTCGTGCTTAATGGTGCCATTATAAGAAATGGATTCTGAAGCCTCTGGTGTAAACCATTGAGCTGGCCAAGTGCATATTGAGCCTTTCCCAGAAGTATTGCAAATTTGGAATAATCTAGACGGACTGGAAACTTATTCGGATGATGGGGCTTCATAAAAAGATGATATTAGATATGTTGCGGAAAGTCAAGTTAATGCAACAATTTGGCCACTTTGTTGCACAAGTGCAACATTTATATTTGAGGTGTTTTTCCTGATTTAGCCACAATTTGCTCGGCAATATTCTTCGGAACTTCCTCATAATGGGAAGGCTCCATATAATAGCTGGCCCTGCCTTGGGAAATGGAACGCAGTTTGGTTGCATATCCCGAAAGCTCGGCCAGGGGGGCAACACCCACGATGACCGTCATTGTTCCTCTCTTTTCTGTCCCCTGAATCTGAGCTCTTTTTGAGGACAAATCGCCAATGACGTCCCCCATAAACTCCTCCGGGGTAGAAACCTCAATCTTCATTATTGGCTCCAAAAGGACCATATCTGCCCTCCTGGCAGCCTCCTCAACAGCCAAAGAGCCCGCAATCTTAAAGGCAATCTCTGAAGAGTCTACCTCATGGAAGCTCCCGTCATAGACTGCCACCAACATATCGACCATTGGAAAGCCCGCCAGAATTCCGTTCTCCAGTTTCTCTTTGACTCCTTTTTCTATGGGCGAGATAAACTCCGAAGGAATTGCCCCTCCTCTTACCTCACTTTTGAATTCAAATCCTTCACCCCGGCCCTTGGGCTCAACCCTGAGAAGACAATGCCCGTATTGACCTCGGCCCCCGGTTTGACGGATGTATTTTCCTTCTCCTTGGGCAATCTTCTTGATTGTTTCCTTATACGCTACCTGTGGAGCTCCGGTGGCCGCCTCAACCCCAAATTCTCTCTTCATTCTGTCAACCAAAACTTCGAGCTGCAGCTCCCCCATGCCGGAAATAATTGTCTGTCCCGTTTCGAAGTTGGATTTAATCCTGAAGGTCGGGTCCTCGTCCGAAAGCTTCCCTAGTGCCATCCCCATTTTTTCCTGGTCGCTCTTGGTGGCCGGCTCGATAGCCAAGGAGATGACAGGTTCCGGAAAGCTTATCGACTCCAAGAGTATCGGATGCCCGGGGTCGCAGACGGTATCGCCGGTGGTGGTATCTTTAATGCCGACCGCCGCAACAATCTCGCCCGCAAAGGCATCCTCAATAAGTTCCCTTTGGTCGGCGTGGAGAAGGACAAGCTTGCCAATTCTTTCCTGGTTTTGCTTGGTACTGTTTAAAACGACCTGCCCGGAGGAAATCTTTCCCGAGTAAATCCTGATGTAGACAAGCCGTCCGACATGCGGAGATACTCAACTACTCCCGTAAGCAGAAGCTGAACCTCTACGGTTCGATTGTCTCCTCCGAAAATCGGGAAGAATTTGCCGGCAATGACTCCCTTTCTGATTGCCCTTTTAAGCTCAATTTCGGTTGGCTCCTGGCCTTCGAGATACTTAGACAGCGCTTCGTCGTCATATTCGGAAACTTTCTCGATAAGCTGCTTTCGATATTTCTTGGCTTCTTCGACCAAATCAGCCGGAATTTCTTCCTCCGTTAAATGGTTGTCCTCAATCCCGGAATAGGTCAGGGCCTTCATTTTTACAAGGTCGACAACTCCCCGGTGGGCGTGTTCAACCCCGATTGGAATGGTTACGGGGGCGGCATTGGCGCCAAGACGCTCGTGGATAGATTTAATTGAACCTTCAAAGTCGGCTCCGATTAGATTCAGTTTATTAAGAACGCAAATTCTCGGGACTTTGTATCTATCCGCCTGGTGCCAGACGGTTTCGGACTGGCTCTCAACCCCTGTCCGGCCGTCAAAAACCATAATGGCTCCGTCCAAAACCCGTAAGCTTCTCTCAACCTCGGCCGTAAAGTCGATGTGTCCCGGGGTATCGATAATATTTATCCGGTAGTGGCCGTTTTCAATTGCCGAAGCCGTTTGCAGATCCCAGAAGGTCGTAATTGCGGCAGAGACGATTGTAATCCCTCTCTCCCTTTCTTGTGCCATCCAGTCGGTAACCGTAGTTCCTTCATCAACGGAGCCTTGTTTATAAGTTTTTCCGGTCTCAAAAAGGACTCTCTCCGTGGTTGTAGTTTTTCCCGCGTCGATGTGGGCAATAATCCCGATATTTCGGATTTTTTCCAAAGGGACGTCGCGGTCTTTGGTGACCGTGACAACCATCGCCGATTTTTTCTTGGTTACTTCAGCTGCCATATCTTAATTATCGCACAAAAAACCGGAAGCTTTCGCTTCCTTGGGGAATTCTAACAATTCTCTTGGCTTTTAGCAACCAG
>Ga0075698_152_pt1 | contig 4437 bp, 6 predicted proteins | sample RifGroA2_FD_67729 | JGI IMG/M metagenome (GOLD analysis project Ga0075698, IMG submission 67729) | Microgenomates (Woesebacteria) bacterium GW2011_GWA2_44_33 | reverse complement strand
ACCTGAGTTTCCCAATTAGTTGATTTTTACATCTATGTCCAGATTAAGAGTTAGTTTTCCGGGGCACTAATGGGGTCTGTCATACAATAACAGTATGGTTTATGTGCGCAAAGTTAAAACCGGTAGCGGTGCAACTGCTGTCCAGCTTGTGACGAAAGAGGGTGGCACGATTGTTAAGATGGAACATCTTGGCAGTGCCCACACTAAGGCCGAAATTGAGATTCTACTTTCGATCGCTCACTCACGCCTCCATGCTCGTCAGGCTTCCTTATTCCCCGAGGATAAACATATCTCATCCTTTCGTTTAACTCTCAAAAATTCCACCTCCCAGCTACTGTGGCAATCACTAGCTGATTGCTATCACTTCCTAGGATTTAACAAGCTAGCGGACGAGGTGTTTATGGCTCTTGTGATTGCCAGAGTGGTTGAGCCAACTTCCAAACTCGATAGTCTGCGAGTACTCTTGGAACTAGGAACCACCCATCACAAAAAGCATGAACTGTACCACTCGCTCTCCTTAACGATATCCCATGATTATCGATCTGTCGTTAGTCGTCTATGCGTGGACTACGCGAGTGCAAAAGGACTAAGCCTTGTTCTCTACGACGTAACCACTCTCTATTTTGAAGTGCAAAAAGAAGATGAGTACAGGCAACCTGGAATGAGCAAGGAACGGCGGCTAGAGCCACAAATTATCGTGGGACTCCTGGTGAATCAAGATGGGTTTCCCTTGGGTTTGCACAGTTTTGCGGGGAGAACTGCCGAAACGAGAACCATCGTGCCAGTCTTAACCGCTTTTTGCAAGCAATACGAAATTAAAGATTTAACAGTGGTGGCCGACGCCGCCATGCTCTCTACAGACAACCTCGAGAAACTGGTGATGGCGGGGTATCACTACATTGTGGGGTCTCGCCTGTACAAGATTCCGTACGAAATAACTGAGTATCAAAAGACCAAAGAAATGGAAGATAACGACATTGTGGTTTCCCAAACATCCAACCAGCGCGTGATCTATCAATACCGCGCTAAACGTGCAAGTCTCGACCTACGAAATCTTGAGAAACAAATCGAGAAGGCCCAAAGAGTGGTCTTGGGAAAAACCAAGGTGAGTAGAACCAAGTATGTGACAGTCCAAGCGAAACAAAAGTCACTCAATCAAAAACTAATCGACAAAGCTAGATCTCTTGCTGGGATCAAAGGCTATGTGACCAATCTTGATCTTCCTCCTCAACAAATAATCTCCTACTACCACCAACTCTTCCAAGTGGAAAAAAGTTTTCGTATGGCCAAGAGTGATTTCAAAGCCAGACCAATCTTCCACCGCAAACAAGACTCAATCGAAGCTCACTTAACGATCGTCCTGACTGCTATCGCCATAGGCAGACTGATTGAGGAGAAAACCAAAGTGAGCATCAAAAAGTTTGTCCAACTCCTCAAACCAATCAGATCAGGTGAAGTGACAATCAACAACCACGTCTATACTGCCGAGGCCGAGATCCCCGAACTTATCCACATCCTCCTCCAAAAACTACCATCAGGGCACTAATTTGGGAAACTCAGGTGAGCTTGGTGAGTCCAGCCTCCTGGTCTCTCGTCAGTTCTTCGGCTTTGGCTAAGACGATCTCGAAGTTCATGGGAGAATTATAACAAAATGAACAACGCTCTAATTATTCGAATAATAGGAGTATTGAGTTACTACTATAATTCGAATTATGGTAGTGACTAGAGCTCGACGTCTCCGTAGACGTTGACAGATTTTTGCATGAGCTCTTTGAGCTGGCGATTTTCTTCTTGCAAGATATTGACTGATTTGTCGACTTTGAAGATATCGCCATGGCCGGGGACGATGTATTCTGCCAGTTCCCAGACTTTGGCGCGGTTCTTGATGTGGTCTTTTGGACGTTTGCTAAATGCCATCCAGTCTTTGGCGTTTTGCCAATCGTTTTCATATTCAAAAAGATCACCACAAATCACTACTAGACCGTCATTTGTTTCTACCAAAATGCCGATACTACGATCGTCATGCCCCGTCATCTCGGTGGCGGTGACAAAATTGTCGACTTTGTAATTCTTTTGGAAGAAGGTGGCGATATCGCCGTCGTAAATATCAAAGCCGACAATCAATTTGGCAATCGGAAATAGATTGTTGTTGCCGATGTGATCGGCGTCGCCGTGGGTGCAGATGACAAAATCGACCTGGTTGGGTGCGACACCGTGCTTTTTTAAACCCTGCAAAATAACTTCTTTGTCTTTGGGTAGGCCCGTGTCGACAATGATGGTTTTCACGGATTTGATGAGGGTGATAGTTCCGTCGGCCTTTTGGGCTTTGAGGCCGTTATCCCAGATGGCATATCCGGGCTGGAGCACGATCACTTGGGCTTTTTCCATAGATCTATTCTACCCTTCTACCCTGTACCTGCAAGACCGAAATATTCCGTTGTATCGATTCAACGGAATATCATCCCACCATGGCGGAGTGATATGAAAATGGTCGTAACTACAAGGCTAACACGCCTGGAGTGGAATCCCTATTAATACCCAGTATCAAATTTCCTAGGCTTTTGATGATTGTTTCGCCGATTTCTATAAGTTGATAATGTGTTAATGGATAACCATCTGCAACCATATACGAATATAACTCACGAACATATGGATCATACTTATTTTCATTTTTATTTCCTTTGTCTAACCCTTCTGGATGACTTGCACCTAGAATATTTGATACTCTCTTTATTAAGATTTCTCTTGAAATTCCAATATAAGTACCATTTTTGTCGCTGGTAGATATAATTTCTGCACCCAACCATTGGGTAAACGTTAGAGGAACTATCGTTATCCGAGGGGGTCCCATTTCAAATGTTTTCTTTATTTCTTCTGCCGATAAGACCCTATTAATAATAGACAACCCTTTCACTTGTAGATTTGGCGAAGTTGATTCATCAACTGACCCTAGTGGTACATATAAAAACTTTGAATTTTTGAGTATTTTCTTTATACCTGAATTATTTGGGCCATTTGGTAAATTGAAACTATAATTTTCTTGTTCTGCAAGTTTATCTATTTTATCCTTTAGCTCTACCCATATTCTTAGACTATGTGCTAAATCTAGAAACGAAATTGAATCTTTTTGTTTGGCTAAACCCAAGTGTCGTTTGAGCCTATTAAATTGTAGTTCTATGTGTTTCTTTTGAAGCATATTTACTTTAAGAGCCCGAGGTAATCCCGGGCTCTTAAGGGATCACGGGCGGACACGGAGGTCCGCCCCTACGAATACAAATTATTTCTTCTCTTCGACGACCTCACCCTCTTCTGCACCTTTGGTGTCGGCTTTTGGCTCTTCGGCTTTACCTTCTTCGGGTTTGGCTCCGCCAGCTGGTTTTTCGGCTTCGGAGGCGGCTTTGTAGAGGCGTTCGCCGTACTTGGAGAGAGACTCGGAGGCTTTTTTGTAGACTTCGTCGATGGACTCGGCCGTAGCCTCTGGCTTGTCTTTTTCCTCTTTCAAGGCTTTGATCGCTTCTTCGATCTCTTTCTTCTCGTCGTCCGTAATCTTGTCCCCGGCGTCTTTGACAGACTTTTCGGCGGTAAAGATGAGAGTCTCGGCTTCGTTCTTTTTGTCGACCAAGTCTTTCTTTTTCTTATCGTCGTCAGCAAATTTCTCGGCCTCTCCCTTCATGCGCTCAACCTCTTCGTCGGTCAAGTTGGTGGCGTTTTGAATCGAGATCTTTCTTCATGCGCTCAACCTCTTCGTCGGTCAAGTTGGTGGCGTTTTGAATCGAGATCTTTTGCTCTTTGCCGGTGCCTTTGTCCTTGGCAGAGACGTGCAGGATGCCCGAAGCATCGATGTCAAAGGTGACCTCAATCTGGGGGATGCCACGAGGCGCGGGGGCGATGCCGTCCAAGACAAACCTACCGAGGGTTTTATTATCGGCGGCCATGGGGCGCTCACCTTGTAAGACGTTGATCTCGACCTGGGGCTGGTTGTCGGAAGCGGTAGAGAAGATTTGACTCTTACTGGTGGGGACCGTCGTGTTGCGCTCAATGAGCGGAGTGCGGACACTACCCATAGTCTCGATACCGAGCGTGAGCGGGGTCACGTCTAGTAGGAGCACATCGTGCACTTCACCTCCCAATATGCCAGCCTGAATGGCGGCACCCACGGCCACCACTTCGTCGGGGTTGACGCCTTTGTGGGGATCTTTGCCAAAGAAGTCTTTGACGGCTTTTTGCACGGCCGGCATGCGAGTCTGGCCGCCAACCAGGACAATCTCGTCGATATCGCTAGCTTTGATCTTGGCATCGGCCAAACATTTTTTGACTGGCTCGATGGTTTTTTTAATAAGATCTCCCGTGAGTTCTTCTAGCTTGGCTCTACTCAACTTCATGGTTAAATGCAGAGGACCATTTGGTCCCTGGGTAATGAAGGGTTGATTGATCTCG
>Ga0075698_148_pt1 | contig 5102 bp, 4 predicted proteins | sample RifGroA2_FD_67729 | JGI IMG/M metagenome (GOLD analysis project Ga0075698, IMG submission 67729) | Microgenomates (Woesebacteria) bacterium GW2011_GWA2_44_33 | reverse complement strand
GGTGGTGGCGACGAAATCAAAAGAAATTGTGTCGCTGGACGGAACGGTAATCCATCAGCTGACGAATACCAATGAATTATTGGGGGAAGTTGACGGAGTAATCGGAGTGAAAACCGGAACTACGGATTTGGCCGGCGAAAGTTTGGTGACAATGGTAGAGAGAGACGGCAGGAAGGTAATTCTGGTGCTTTTGGGAAGCAATGACCGGTTCGGGGAGACTAAATTGTTGATTGATTGGGTGTTTAATCATCACCGGTGGGAGAATTCTCTTTAATTTTTTCCTAGCCATTTAGGATCGAGGGCGGGGACGTAGCCGAGGAAGCCGTTATCGCCTTCAAAAACGTAGATCGGTTGGAAGAATTCCTGGGGAGTTGAGTTGTCAAAGTAGGCGATCTTGACCCGGCGGACGGCGGTTTGGCCTTGGGTGGGAATTAATTTGGGGATATAGCCCTGTCCCGAAGACAAAATTTCCCAAGCGGTTTTGCTGGGCCTAAGCGGATAAGTGGCGAAACGGCTGTATTCGACCGGAGAATAGCGGAAAACTGCTTCAATAATTTGTTTTTGGCTTGAGACGCCGGAGACGACGACTTGGACCAGGCCTTCGCTGGGGTTGGGGGTGACGACCGGAATATTTTCGACGCCGGCGCGAAACAGATGGACCTGGGCGAAATTGGCTTCGGATTGGCTGACGGCGGAAGAGTAGACGCCGGCGCCGGCCTGAAGATATTCGACTTTGGCGGCGCCGGCGTCAAGGTCGTTATCCAGGAGATTGGCGGAACTCAAAAACCGCTTGGCGGTCCTGACGGCTTCGGCTTCGGTGGGGGCGCGGGCGGTGCTGATTTGGGCGTCGCGGTACCAGAGGGTAGTGAGGCGGAAGTGGCCGGTGACCAAGTTGACCGATAGGGTCCCGGGAAGAGTGCCTTCGCGGGTCCATTCGTAAACTTGTTCGTCAACCCGGACGGGGGCGAACAGAAAACCGAGTTTGGCGGCCAGGCCGGCGGCCAACTCCAGTCCCAGAACATTGGCGCGGTAAGACGGCATAAAATAAACTTTGGCTTGGGGGCCGAGGTCGGGAGCGGCGCCGGTGATGGTTTCGAGTTTGAGAGAAACCTGCTTGGGATCTTTGCCGTCGGGAAATTTAATCGCCGGCAGGACGCCGAAGGCGACGGTCGGCGGCGGCGGCGGAGGGGGATGGTTTTTTACCCACCAAGCGGAGAAGGCGCCCCAGGCGACGAGGAGAATCAAGAGAGAGACGAATCCGGCCGAGCCGTAAACTATGGCCTTGCGGGTATAGTAAGCGACGGAAGTCAAGGTGGCCATAAGGTTAGTATAGCGAAAATTTTTCCTAAAATCAGAAGTTAGTTTTGGTTGCTTTACTTGTTTGGTACTCGAGCAAAAAGTAGGAATTCCCTGATTTGAGAAGAGAACGGAATATTGGTATTATGGTTACGGTTTTGACAAGAAATTAAATTTATGTACGATAACGTTATTGCACAAAAAATCGCACAACAATACCGGGAACAACCTTTGACGGATTTTGCAAGTGTAACCCCGAAAACGCCGCTTGAGGCATTAAATTTGAATTGGCGCGAGCGCGATTTGCCAGAGTATCAGCGCACAAAGCACGTCCATCGCTTGCATCCCTACCTTGGAAAATTTATTCCGCAATTGGTAGAGATATTTTTGAGAAAATATAAACCAAGGTTGGTTTACGATCCTTTTGTTGGCAGCGGTACAACTTTAGTAGAAGCAAATGTGCTTGGCATAGATTCGATTGGGACGGATATATCCGAATTTAACGTCTTGATGTCGAAAGTCAAAACTGCTGATTACAACATTCCGCTTCTGGAGGAAGAGATTTATGGTATATTGAAACGTCTATACATTTATAAGACTAAATTTTACAATGATGAGAAGGTCAATAAACTTTTTTCAACAAACAATGAGTATATCCGGAAGTGGTTCGCGCCGAACACACAGAAGGAACTTTTGTGTTATGCAAGATTGGTTAAGGACTACACCTATCAAGATTTATTGAAAGTTGTCTTGTCCCGCTCGGCGCGTTCGGCGCGGCTCGTTACGCACTACGATTTGGATTTTCCGAAAGAGCCGCAAACAAAACCTTATCAATGCTACAAACACCAGCGGATATGTCAGCCGGTTGAAGAAGCGTATAAATTCCTGTCTCGTTATACGGTTGACACATTAAATCGGGTCAAGGAATTTTCAAAACTCAAGACGAAATCAAAAGTTATAGTTAATCATGCGGACTCTCGTGAGGTTGAATTGCCTAAAGGTATTGATATGGTTTTCACCTCACCTCCATACATTGGATTGATTGATTACCACGAACAGCATAGGTATGCCTACGAATTGTTGGGTCTGAAAAATAACGAGGTGCGAGAAATTGGCCCTGCAAAAAACGGACAATCACAGCAAGCAAAGAGCGATTACATCATGGGGATAAACGACGTTTTGCTACATACGCGAGATTATATGGCGAAAAATGCGCTCGCGCTCATTGTTGTCAATGATAAATACAAGTTGTATAACCCAACAGACGTGGGGTTTAAGGAAATTGGTCGCGTCGAGCGTCATGTGAATCGCCGGACCGGGCGGCGCGAGGGTGCGTTTTATGAAAGTATTTTAATCTGGCAAAAAGTATGACAGAAAAACAAGAAATGAAAAAGGCAATCCAATCTGTCATCAAGATGATGATGGATAAGGTCATGAATAAGGTTTTAGTTGAGGAACCTTTCGTGAAAGAGGAACACAGGGCAAAGAAACCGCTTTATGCGGCTCTGGTGCCGGACGAAATATTTAAGGGTTCTCATTTTGAGCGCCGTTTCGTTACTCCGTTTGGTGGCGTCTGGGAGAAATTAGCGATAGTAGCAGCGAATAAGGGTCTTGGGTATGGCGAGAAGGGGCGCACTATAACCGGTAAAGTAAATGCGGAAAGATTACGCAGGATTCAAGAAGTGCTTAATAATCTTGAATATGGAGTAAAAGAAAAGAAGCGCATCAGGCCAGATTGGGACAACGAATTGAAATATATCTTAGAGGGAAGAAACACAAAGTTTATTCCCGTTATCGTTATTTCTGATGTGTACGCGGAAGATAAGAAAAACAAAAAGAAATATGCTTTCGAGTTGAAAGCACCTTTACCAAATAGCGATCAAACAAAAGTAAGTAAAGAGAAAATGCTAAAACTTTATAGCATGGAGCCATTACAGGTTGATGGGGTTTTTTATGCGCTTCCGTACAACCCTTTTGGAAAACGAGAAAATTACTCATGGGCCTTTCCGGCTCGGTGGTTTGATATGAAAAATGATGAGGTGGTTTTGATCGGCGATGAGTTTTGGGAGAAAATCGGAGGTCTTGGAACATACAAGGCGTTTATTGAAGCAATTAACGAGATTGGAGCGGAATATAAAAACCGGATTTACAGAGAATTTTTAGGCATTGAGCCACCACCTACAAGTGCAGAAGAAGGCGTGTTATAGATTTTTATGGAAAGAGGAATAATACAAATTACTGAAATAAAACAAGAAGTGGTTCCGCAACAGCCAAAGAAAGAAAAGGGCGCTATGGGTCATTTTCTGGACGTGATACGGGAGGCTATTGCCGCGATGTTCTGGGTCTATGTTTTCTTAAAGCTTTTTATTTTTGATATTGATATATTTTTGGCGAATAGATTTTTCCCAAATTATGTTTGGTTGCTAAACTTCAAGTTTTTCATTTTGATTGGAACGGTTGCAGTAATTTGGTTAATTACAAAAAATAAGCACATTCTTTTTTGGTTGTTTTATATATTTTTCTATCCTGCGATAATATTACTTTGGAAATTACCCTTCTTTGTATTTAAACAAAAGAGTTGGATTTTTGCATTTGCAGTTATCAATGCAGTAATCTCATTTTTTAAATCAATAAAATATAATTTCATTACAGGAGCTTTTTTCCTAGTATCCCTTGCCATAATATTCGGTTTCTCAAATGAAAAAATATTGTGGCCGGCGATCTTGTTACTGTTTGTTATCCTCTCAACAATTTATATTTATAGATTTATTCTCGTTTTTAAGCCATCGAGTATATTCCAAGTACACATCAAGATTTTTTCTGGCATCAGAAAACATGGAATATCTTCTTTTGCGCTAGACGAAAGTATAAAAAATCTTCCCGTTCAGAGTTTAGACCAAAAACAACTTGAAAAATGGACTAGTAATCTTCAAACATCCGTATTATTTAATAGAGTTTGTCTTTTCGTCTCAAGAAAATTGAGAGATTATCAAAACAGTGGTCTCAATATAGTTTCTTATGTTCTGACGATCTTGTTACTGATAGTACTCACTGTTTTCTCATTCGCAGTAATCAATTTTGGCCTCTACAAAATTAATGGCAACTTTTTCTCTTTATCTGCCGCGTCAACCTTCTTTACCTTTTTTTATTACAGTTTCAACAATCTTTTATTTAACTCGATTAAGGAAATTGTCCCCACAATGCCAATCTCGCAAACCGTATCAATGTTAGAATCCTTTTTCGCGCTTTTCGTTGTTGTAATTTTTGTAGCTTTACTACTTTCTGTTAGAAGTCAAAGGTATGCTGAAGAATTAAACGAGGTCATTAAGGGTATTAAGGAACAAGGGACAGAGATGGAAGGCTTTATTAAAGACGAATATAAGATAAATAGTATTGAAGATGCTATGGCTGAGTTGGAGAAACTAAAAGCAGGAACGGCAAAGTTTTTGTATAAAATTACAGAAAGTATTAAATAATCAATGCCGCCAAAAATTGGTAGTCTAAGCGAAGATGGGGCAGAGTGGAAGTGGGGAAAACTGTTACTCTTGTGAGTTTCGGATTTGGGCTAATTTTTGGGGTACAATAGTTGTTATGGTAAGGGTGAGGGTGTCGCCGGCGGCGACAGGAATAGCGAATCAAAAACCGTATGGTTAAAAATAAACAAATTGCCATATTCAAAGGCAAAAAAATCCGCCGGGTTTGGGATAAAAAGCGAGAAAAATGGTATTTTTCCGTGGTGGATATCGTTGCTATTTTGACAAGCCAAACAGACTTTCAACGGTCTAGAAATTACTGGAAAGTGCTAA
>Ga0075698_156_pt1 | contig 5264 bp, 4 predicted proteins | sample RifGroA2_FD_67729 | JGI IMG/M metagenome (GOLD analysis project Ga0075698, IMG submission 67729) | Microgenomates (Woesebacteria) bacterium GW2011_GWA2_44_33 | reverse complement strand
AACTCGTCGGTTGGTTTCCTTGTACCAACCTGTTTGGCCAAAAAGATGGCGTCAAAACCCTTTTTTAGCCGTGTCATCTCAAAGCGCACCGCCTCGCTTAGAGCTCTTTTAATCCTATTCCTCTGGACCGCCTCCTTTGAAACCTTGCTTGAGACGATAAAGGCGAAGCGCGGGCTTTCATCGTCGCCTCTTTCTAAAACACTCAGACCGAAAGAATTAAATTGAAAAAGGCGGCCCTGACTCCGGACCTTCTCAAACGCTTCTTTTCCTTTAAGGGTAAATTGGCGGGATAACATTTATTTTGGGGTCAACCTTTTTCTTCCTTTCAGTCTTCGCCTAGCCAGAACCGCTCGGCCCTTGGCTGTTTTGCTTCTGGCCCTAAAACCGTGGGCCCTGGCCCTTTTAATTTTGCTTGGCTGGTAAGTTCTCTTGGTTGCCATGGGAACATTATATAACGAAAACCTCTTTTTAATAAAATTTCGCCTTTTTTGGGGGTTGACGTCTTGTGGATAACTCGATAATAGTCCATGCTACTCTATCTAATATGGCCAGTGTCGACAAAAAGACTCTTTGGCAAGAAACCCTCGAGGTTCTTAAACTTTCAGTCTCTCCCGCTATTTTTTCGACTTGGTTTTCGCAAACCCACATCGACAAAATCGAGGAAGGAGAAAGTCGGGTGACTGTCCACGTCGGCTGTTCCTCTTCTTTTGTCAAGATAACCATTGAGGGAAGGTACTTCGGCCTGGTGCAAGATTCACTCACCAAAAGCCTGGGTAAGCCGTGCGACCTCGTTTTTTTGGTCAAACAAAATCCGGACAGGACTGTTCAAGAGGCGACCGGAACGCCCCTTTTTGAAACCGAGAAAAAGGAAAAAGAGGAACTCCTGGCCGCATTCACCAGAACCAGGGTCAGGCCCGGCTTTTCCTTTGAAAATTTTGCCGTATCTTCCTCCAACCAAATGGCCCACGCGGCGGCAGAGGCGGTTTCTACCAACCCCGGGAGCGCCTATAACCCCCTTTTTATCTGGGGCGGGGTGGGCGTCGGCAAAACCCACCTCATGAACGCGGTCGGGGTTTTGCTTCTTGAGAAGTCCCCGTCGACAAAAATTCTTTTTTGTACGGGGGAGGATTTTACCAACGACATTGTTGAGGGAATAAGAAATAAGACCACCCAGAGCTTTCGCGAGAAATACCGAAAACTTTCTATTCTCTTAATCGACGATATTCAGTTTATTGCCGGCAAGGACGCTGTTCAGGAGGAATTCTTCCACACCTTTAATGCCGTCACCGGGGCCGGAGGCCAAATAATATTAACTTCTGATAGACACCCCTCCGAAATCTCTAAACTGGAAGAAAGGCTAAGGAGCCGCTTTGAGGCGGGCCTAATTGTCGACGTTGCCCCGCCCGACTTTGAGCTTCGCTGTGCAATTATGCAAATCAAGTGCAAGGAGAAGGGGATGGCCCTTCCCATGGACCTAATTCAAATCATCGCCGGCAACGTTGACTCCGCCAGAAAAATAGAAGGGTTTTTAATCAGGCTTGCCTCCCACGCCAGAATGAGGAAAGAAGAGATCGGGGAAGAGCTGGTCCGCTCGCTCTTGGGAAAGGGAGTGGAGGAGCCCCTGACCAAAAAAGCCTCCCCGGCCGACGTTTTTACCGCCGTTGCCAAATATTTTTCCGTCGGCAAAAGGTCCCTTCTCGGGCCTTCACGAACCAGACCGATTGCCAGACCCCGTCAAATCTTGATGTACCTCTTAAGAAGAGAGTTGGGCCTGCCTCTTGAGGAGGTGGGAAGGCTGGTCGGAGGGAGGGACCACACCACGGTCATGCACGCGGTGGAAAAGATCACCAGTCTGGCTTCGAACGATGTGCAAATCCGTGAGGACTTGTTGGGGATAAAAAAGAGGCTTTGAGGGTAAGTCCAAAGACTTTTCCACTTATCAACAATGGGCCAGAAATTATCCACAAAAGTATCAACAAATTGCCGAGCTTCATATCAACACGAAATTGTCCCGAAAATTAAAACCAAACTGGCCAAATTATTAACTTATCAACACCTTCTACTACTAGTACTACTGTTTTAAATATGATAATAAGGAAGAAATGAAAGCCAGCGTTTTACAAGAAAACTTCTCAAAATCTTTGTCCTTGGCTTCCCGTTTTATCAATACCAGAACCCAACTTCCCGTCTTAGGCAATATTTTACTGGTCGCCAAAAAAACCAGGCTTTTGGTTTCTTCAACCAACCTTGAAGTCTCGGTCGCCTGTTCAATCGGGGCCAGCGTTGAAAAAGAAGGCGAAATAACCGTTCCAGGAAGGACAATTACCGACCTGGTGATCAATTTGCCTGCGGAAAAGATTACCCTTGAAGTCGAAAAAGAGCAATTAAAAATCCATACGCCAACTTTTGAATCAACCCTTTCGGGAATGAATGCGTCAGATTTTCCGCCCGTCCCCAACTCGGTCAGTAAAGATGGGGCCATAGTCCTTCCCAAAGAATCTTTTTTAAACGCCCTTTCTCAAGTCATTTTTGCCGCCTCAATCGACGAAACCAGGCCCATCTTAACGGGCGTGCTTTTTGTTTTTCAAAAAGACCAGCTAATTCTTGTTGCCACCGACGGCTTTCGTCTTAACAAAAAAGAAAACCAGGTCCTTTTTGGCACCCACGGGGTGGTTCTCTCGTCGAGGGTTTTGGAAGGAGAATTTCCGGACTACGAAAAAATAATTCCCAAGGCGGGAGGAACAAAGATACTGACCGACAAAGAAGAGTTTTTAAGGGCGGTTAAGCTCTCGTCCGTTTTTGCCAGGGAGGCGGCGAACATCGTCAAAATTAATTTGGGTAAAGATTTCTTGGACGTTTCAGCCGAAAGCTCGACCTCCGGGAGCCAAAAGACAAGGGTCGACGCAAGGGTCGAAGGGGAAACAAAACTTGAGATTGCCTTTAACTACCGCTTCTTGGAAGAGTTTTTGCACGCGGTAAAGGCAGAAGAGATTAACATGGAGCTTTCCGGGCCTTCCTCGCCGGGGGTTTTCAAGGACCCGACCGACCCCGCCTTTCTTCACCTGATTATGCCCGTAAGGGTTCAAGGGTAAACTTACTGGATAGGCCTCTGAGTTGTAGAATAACCTTTTGCCCACTTCACCTGAAAATCCTCAATCGTTGTGGGCTGGAAGTACCAAATCTCTAATAAGATTGGTTCTTTAACGTGTCCGATATAGGCGATTCCTTTGTCAAGGTAGACATAAAGATTGAATCCATTCACAGAGGCTGGTCCGTAAAGAGTATAAGGGGCGTTTCCATACTGCGAAGTTATATCTTCGGTAGTTTTTTTGTCTTTTGCCGTAATAATTTCTCTGATAAAGACAACGGTATCGACAGGGACCGCAACCTGGTGGGGAAGGTTGGGGTTACTAGATTTAAAGTTGAGTAAATCCGAAGCCTCATCGTTTAGCGATTTTCCTAGGGTCGCCAAAACGTCGCTTCTTGAGCTTGAGCCCGGCACAACAGATTTATAGCTGGCTCCAACCGAAGGGGTTGCCCCTGGGGGAGCAGGTTCGGGTCGAGCCCGTAGAAAAACAAATACACCAATTACAAGGACAACAAAGAGAAAGATTAAAAGAATTCTAATTTTTATTTTTCCCATAAGACTACACTTAGATTATCTAAAAATATGAGTTTCTACAAACGACTTGTTATTTGGTTCGTTTGCCAGACAGGCAGAGCCAACCGCATATCGGGCAATTGCTTCGGCAAAACCCTCGGCCGGCTCGGTTCCTCCATAAGTACAGACAGGTAGCTCCCCAAGGGTTCCAGGAAAAGCAAGGTATGCTTGATAAAGGTTCGGAGAACCGTAGGCCAGAACATGGCCCGATTCATGGGCCAAGATGTATGTGGCGTTGTGTGTATTTCCAAGGCCCGCAGAGTTGAAATAAATAACGTTTCCCCCGGGAGCACAGCCCCATACACCACAGACTTTAGAAGGATCATAATAAAGATTGACCTGGCTATATGCGGCGCAAAGTCGTGCCACGAAAGTTGGGGACCTCCCCACCAGATTAGATGTTGCAGCCATAATTGCGGCCCGCTCGTTTGCAGGCCATGTTCCCGCGACTTTGTAACAGCCTGTTGGAGGATTGCCGATTATTATGGACGCCACCCCGCTTGCAGAAGCCCCCGTTGTTTCCGGCGTGTCTGCGGTTACCGTAAAAGTGTTTATGACCAGGGAATCCCGATAGGATGAGCCGCTATAAGTTTGGGTGTAGGTAAAGACATATGGTTCAACTGGAGATATTTCTTGCGGAATACTCTGGGGAAGAGGAGCGGGGCAAGAGTTGGTTGAATTTTTTGCAATAGCCCCACATTTATGTTCAAACCCGATATTTGTAAGCGTTCCCCTTTTTGCGGTTATAGTAATCGTATAAGTAACCGTTAGGGGCAGATTTGAATTTTCAAATGGACCCGAAGGAGAAACCTCTTTTACGATCCCAATATGGGGGTTTTCTTCAAGTACAGAAAAAGACGAGGGCGGAACGATGTACGCTCCAGAGTTAATGATAAAAAGAATAATTGCAACCAGAACCGGAATCGAAATTAACGCCACAATTAAAGGGGTAGCAATTGAAGCAACAGCAAGAGAGGTTATTCCGGTAATTACCGACGAGGCAAATCCTCCGGCCCGAGATAGGGCTGGTCCGACACCGCCGGCCTGACCCACCAAGCCGCCAAAACCGACCAGCCCCCCTGTTCCCATCAAAAGACTGCTATTTAAAGCAAAACCCGTTCCAAAAAGAAGAGCACCGAGCCCTATCGCTACCTTCGGTGCATTTCTTATAAGCCACGAACCAAGATCTTTGGCTTTGTCCACCAGCCAGCCGACCGCCAGGCCGATAGCTATTCCAACGGGCCCGGCGGGGGCTCCGGCAGCCACAGCCACCGCCTTGGTCGTAATCGAAACCTCGGCCTTAGTTAGGGCAGAAGTTACAGCTTTTGTCGCGGCTTTGGTAACCGCCCTTTGAGCAAGCCCCCCAAAAATTTGCCGGCCGACGCCGCTGATAAAGGAGGGTCCTCGTCCCGAGGGGGCGCCCCCTCGGACAAGAGCAACGGCCTCTCCCTGGGTCATGCCGAATTCCGGCCCCATCAAAATTGTTATTTCCCGAACCGAAATGATCGTTCTGGACAGCCGGACTTGCCCATAAAAAGAAAACTCGGCTTGTCTAAGATTTTCAACTATTCGCAAAAAGTGTTTTTTCTCAATTTCAGGCAAG
>Ga0075698_150_pt1 | contig 5505 bp, 6 predicted proteins | sample RifGroA2_FD_67729 | JGI IMG/M metagenome (GOLD analysis project Ga0075698, IMG submission 67729) | Microgenomates (Woesebacteria) bacterium GW2011_GWA2_44_33 | reverse complement strand
GATATTGCCGGATAGACCCAAGGGTCTAAGGTCGACCACGATCAGGTGGCATTCGGTTTTACCGCCAACGATTGTCAGCCCGCCATTTTTAAGTTCTTGCGCTAAAAGTCGGGCGTTTTTGACTACTTCTTTACCGTAATCTCTAAACTCTTCCGAATCGGCTTCAATCAGGGCTTGGGCAATGCCGGCGGTGGTGTTGTTATGCGGCCCTCCTTGAAGTCCCGGGAAGACGGCGCGGTCAATTTTGTTCGGCGTTTCGGGGTCCTTTTTAATCCCTTTTTTGGTCACCATGATGATGGCCCCTCTTGGACCACGCAGGGTCTTGTGCGTTGTCGTCGTGACCACGTGGACAAACGGAGTCGGCGTTGGGTATGCCCCGGCAATGATTAATCCCGCAACATGGGCAACATCCGCCACCAACCAAGCATCAATCGAGTCGGCTATTTCGCCAAGTCTTTTCCAATCTAAGACCAAGGGATAAGCCGTTGTCCCGATAATCAGCAGTTTTGGTTTTTCTTTCTCAGCCAGTTTTTCAACAACGTCGTAATCAATAATTCCACTATCATCAGTGCCAAACTGCACCGACCGATAGAATCTTCCCGAAAAAGTGATATCGGGATGCCCATGGGTCAGGTGCCCGCCGGAAGAAAGTTTTAGTCCCATGATCTTTGAACCGGGTTCGATTAGGGCAAATAAAACGGCGGCATTGGCCGGAGACCCGGAATACGGTTGGACGTTCGCAGTCTCGACGCCAAAAAGCTTTTTCGCTTTTTCAATGGCAAAATTTTCGACCTCATCCGCAATTTTATTTCCTTGATAATAGCGCCTGCCCGGATACCCTTCTGAATACTTATTCATCAAAACGCTGCCAACTGCTTCACGGACAGCTTTTGAAGCATAGTTTTCCGAAGGAATCAGCATCAGGGTCTCCCGCTGCCTTTTTTCCTCAGCTTTTATTAACTCTAAAATTTTTCTCATTTTTTAACCATAATAATCAATTCGCCCGGGGTAACTATTTTCAAGCCCTTCGTTTTACCTCTCAACACCAGTAAATGTTTCTTATCTAATGTCACTAAATAGCCAGTCTTTTCTTGCTCACACGAAGCCAAAATGTGCTTTCCTGTAAGATTAAACTTGGCGGCATGCCTTAAAACTTCATCCAATATTATTTCGCTGATAACGCCTGTTATTTTGCCTTGCTTTGCCAGCCGCAGCACTTTAGATGAATCTCCTTTGGGTGAATTTATTCCGGAAAGAACGACTGAGGCGTTAAATAAGACCTTTATCTTTAAGGCTTTTCGTTTCTTTTTCATCCAAATCGAAAAAATCGTTTATTTCGGCATTTGTATAAGAACGAACTGGATAAGATATCGTTCTAATCGGTTCGATCACTAATTTTCTTCCGACCCTTCTTATTCTAGCTAGACTATCTTCATCAAAAAGACCCGACCTCAGTCTCTTGGGGATAGTCAACACACCTCTTGGTCGAAGTTTTATTATTTCTCCGTGTGTTGCTGTTTGCATATTTTCTATATTACATGAATTCCGTATTTCCGTCAATACCCGAAAATTTCCTTTCGGAAAAAATTCAGCACACACTCGATTAACTTTTGCATAGCTTAGAAGTATATCGTTTTAGCCCGAAGAACTCAAAAAACCTTGGTTGCCGTTTACTGTCCCGGCAACAAGCTGTTGAAATTTCGGCAGCTTTACAATTTCGTTTTTAATTCTCGCGTAAACAAGCCCTTCATCTCTACTCCCATCTATCCTAACCATTAAATCGGGCATCATCTCCATGAGAAGCTCGTACCCCTCCCTTGTCTTTCTTAAAGTCTCCAATTCCTCGTAGAGCTCTAGGCTGAAATTGCTTTGTTTCTTTCTTTCTAGGCAAGTCTCAGGTGGCAAATCAAGAAAAAACGTCAAATCAGGAAGAATAAATTTACTCTGCAGAGCCCAAAGCCACTTTATGTCCAGTCCTGCCGCGTAACCGTAAGCCGGCGTCGAAGGCGAATACCTATCACAGATAATTATCCAGGCCTGTTTCAAGCGATCAATTATTCCATTTTCGGCGAGTAAATGGTCTGATCTGTCAGCGGAAAATGTTAGCTGTAAAGTTTGATTGTCGATTTTGAGTCTTTTCCCTAACGCCAGACGGATAAATCCCCCAATTGGTCCATCAAAGGGCTCTCTGGTTGCCCATATTTTTGCACCAGGAACCTCTCTTTGAAAAAAAGAGTACAAATTGCTCACCTGAGTTGTTCCACCCGAACCATCGAGCCCCTCGACGGCAATTAACAAGCCCGGATAGGGGTTACGTTCAAATTCGGCATTATAAGGAAAATTTACTCTTTCAGACATTTAACGTTAGAAATTTTTTAATTGTTTCTTTTGCAGATTCTAGGTCTGAATATGTTCTTAAGGTGAAATGAGGTATCTCGCTTCTCTCTTTGCCTCTAATCATCCAAGAAAGTCTCTCTAAATTGTCCTCGTGTATCAAACAAAGCACTTTAATAGAAAAACCTCTAAACTGGTTATTATCCAACGCTCTTTGGATCTCGTTTCCGACGCCATGACTAGGACCATCAACAATTGCAATTACATGAGTAGCTTGATCAACTCCATCTATATCATCTTTCTCTATTTGTTTCCATGGGTTTTCTAAATCACTCGGGGTGTAACCACGATTTAGTTTTATCAATCTTCTTCCATGGGGTCTGTCGATGGCTGCAACGTGAGGATCTAATACGTCGGCCCCGTTTACCAATATGTATCGTACTAACCTCCAAGAAAAATCTTTTGGAACACCTAACTCCCCAGCAATGGAGCCGGAAAAATAGACCTTTTTACCTTTAAAACTCGTCGTCTCCATACGAATACCAAGTTCCTTCGCTAACATTGTGTAAATATTAAAGCTTAATTAACTTTTGTCAAAAAAAACGTCTCTGAACTCTTCGCGATCCCGCTTACTTAGAAAAGTTTCTCTTGAGTTTTTATTTCTCCCCTTAGTCTTCCTAAACCATAATCTTTCGTCCAGCCGACATGAGTAAAAAGTGGTTTTAAGAAGGGCATGACATATAAAAGTTGTCTGGCTACCCTTTGCATTGCTTTTCTATATGTCGGGTGCCCCCCTTCAATTGTTCTTAATTCGGAGAAGAACGCCCATTGTCGGATATTCGCTCTGACATTGAATCGCAAACGATTGCCAAGAATGGTGATATACTCTGCCGCTCTTTTGAGCCTAACATCTCCGCTTTCGTCAAGTCTTCTGTGAAGACCCCTCGTCCAGTTGGCAATCCTCAAATAATCCGCCAGAACAGGTTCCATTCCTGGTTCAGAAAATTCTTTGGGGATGTCAACCGACGCCGCACTCAACCCCTGCCTTTGGGTGGTACTCATTCTGTTTCTTTGTAAATCACGGTAAATCCCAAAATCCGCATCAAACTCGGCCTCGGCGAAAGCATGTTCGAAAGCTCTCGGTAATTTATGCCTTCTGTTTAGACCGTCGGTATTTCTTGCCGGTACGGCCGAAACGATTATTTCGGCCAGTCTTGGGCTCCACCAAACGTTTGGATTTTTGCTTAAATCTTCTTTCTTAACTTTTCTGGCCCACTCGAAAATCGCTCTTTTTGATCGATGGGTTATCGTCTGACCCGTATAAAGAATTTGGGTTGCAATTCTGACATCTGCCTCCTCATCCCAATCAACCAGCCGGGCCCTGTTTCCTTTTCCAATCTCTTCAATTTGCGAAACCCACTTATCAGAAACTTGTTCGTGTGCTTCTCTCACCCCTTTTAGATAGTTTCTGGTGATTACCCCGTAGCGGTGGTCTACATTTTGGAGAAAGTTTGGGGCAATTTTCGCCAATTCTTCATAGGCCATTACTCCTAGTAGGCGCACTTCAGAATATGGAGAGGCAATAAGTTTATTGAGGGCGTGTTCGGCTGCTTGTCCCGAAAAGTGGGCGCCAAGATTGGTAACGGTCGTCGTGGGGAGAAAGACGCGAATAGTATCAAAAGCTTTTGCTCTCAGGGCCCGTTCGTAGGCTTTGATTGCTTTTGCCCTTTCTTTTTCAGCGGTAATTTGACTCAAGACCACTGCTTCTCCGGTTTTGGGGTTGTGGAATTCCTGGGCCTCAATTGGGTATTTTCCTCTTAAATGTTCGATTGTCGTCGGTAAGTGGGTGCAATAGGCATCGAATATCGCTTGGTTCCAGGCCAAAAACTCTCCGCCAAAGACCGACTCGGTAATTGTTGGTTCCTCGATAAAAAGATAGTGGCCGTTCACTCTTCCGCCAAAATCGACGTATCTTGTCGACTTCTCAATATAGGCGGCACCGATCCTTCCGTCCTCCACTGCCTTGGCGGCAATCTGGGAGACAAACTCGAAAGCGATATGGACACTGCCCATTTGAATAACCGAGTCGTCTCCATATTCTGCAAACACTCTTCTATAGAAACCGGCGGCTTTCTCTCTTGCCGCCTCAAGTCCGACGCCTTCTTCGACCAAGTATCCGGCAATATTTTGAATACCAAGTTCGGGTGAGCCCCAAAATTCATTCAAAAAAACCCTTCTGACGCTTTCTTCGGCTCTTGAATACCGGGAAAACATCGCGCCAACAACTTCTTGGGGTAAATTCTTGATGGCAAAGACAGGTTTATCAACGTTTGTAAAAAATCTAGATAGAACTACTCTTTCTTCATCACTGAAATCCTCCGGCGTGTAGGGAAAAGGGAATTCCCGGGGAAGAGACAGCCTTTCTGACAGAAGCCTTGTTTCTTTCTCTGTTTCGGCGGTCATTTTCTAAAATCCTGCCAAATCTTGCTTGCCGTCGGACCTTTTTGGTTTTGGTATTTGCTCCCGAGCTTTTTACTGCCGTAAGGGGTCATAACCGGAGAAGACATCATGATAAAGGCCAGCTGGCCGATTCTCATGCCGGCGTAGAGTTTGATGGGCAGGCGGCTGATGTGGATGATAAAGGAACCCTTCTTGCCGATATCAACAACTCTTGAAACGTCCTGCTTTTTGGCTAAATCAATCATTCCCGTCTGCCAGTTATCAAAGACCGAAATTTTGCTGTCGAGGTGAAAGTCGATCGTTGAGGGTTGAAGCATCTTTCTATCGAAAGGTTCAATTTTAAGACTTTTGTCTTTAACTCTTTTAAGAATGTCTTTGTCCGATAAAATCATCCTAGGAAGATGTCTCTATATTTTGTGTTTTGGCTTCGGCTTTGGGATTCCGCCAGCTGGCAAAGTCGCATTTTGGGTAGAGGCTGCAACCGTAAAACTTTTTTCCTTTGCCGGTTTTCTTGACAATAACATCACCACTCCCGCACTTGGGACACTTCATTCCAATTTTCTCGATGTATTTTTCGGTGAAGTCGCAGTCCGGGAAACGGGAACAGGAAATAAATTTGCCGAATCTGCCGATTCTGACAACCAACTCTCCTTTTTTACATTTCGGGCAGACTAGCCCCAATTTTTCGACCTCGATTTTTACTCTTTTGGA
>Ga0075698_143_pt1 | contig 5779 bp, 9 predicted proteins | sample RifGroA2_FD_67729 | JGI IMG/M metagenome (GOLD analysis project Ga0075698, IMG submission 67729) | Microgenomates (Woesebacteria) bacterium GW2011_GWA2_44_33 | reverse complement strand
AAAATTCTTTGTTGGGACAAATGGAAGGCTTATCAAGAGATTGGAGAATATATGCCCGAAACTTTTTGGGTTGAAAAAGAGGAGGATTTAGCTAGTATTCTTCCAAAAATTCGTACCCAATGGATTGTTTTAAAGCCGTACAATGGACTAAAAGGGCTAGGGGTTTTTATCGGCCCTAAAGAGAAAGCGATAAATTTCAAGTTTAAGAAAAAGTACAAACACTATCTAGCCCAAGAATTCGCAGACACTTCGAGGGGAATTCCCAAAATAACCAACGGGCTCCACGATTTGCGCGTCGCCATAGTTAATAAGAAGACCGTTTGGTCGCATGTTCGGGTTCCCGAGAAAGGAAGTTTTATGGCCAATGCCGCCCAGGGTGGAATTTTGACAGAAGTTGATTATTCGAAAGTTCCTGAAAGCATTAAAAAGATTGTTGGAGAGATTGCGGAGAAATTTTATATTGCTTACGACAATCCCGCATATAGCCTTGATTTTGGAATAGGCAAAGACGGAGTGCCAAAAATATTTGAAATTAACGACCAGATTGGTTTTCCCAAATGGGAAATGAAAGCAAGAGATGCCTTTTTGAAAGAACTGGTTAAGAATTTTAAAGAAAAAGTTATTTAAGCTCTACCGTTGCTCCCGCTGCTTTTAGTTTTTCTTCTGCACTCTTAGCATCTTCAGCTTTTGCGTCTTTTAAAATTTCGGCGGGGACAGCCTCGGTCATATTTTTAGCATCCATCAGGGTAAGATTTTGATTAATTTCCCTTAATGCCTTAATGACCGCGATTTTATTTGCTCCGGCATTGGTCATAACGACGGTTTGCACTCCGCCCCCTGCTGCCGGCGCGGCTTCGCTACCGGTAGTTTCTCCGGCTGGAGCTGGGGCGGGCGCTGCCGCCACCGGCATAGCCGATACTCCAAGTTTATCTTGAAGCGCACTAACCAGCTCGGAAAGTTCCAAAACAGATAGTTTTCCGATTTCTTCTACCAACTCTCCTATTTTTTTATTTGTTTTTTTCTTTTCTTCTGCCATAAATATCACCCCGCTTTCGACGTAAGAACAAAAAGAAGTTTTTGCATATTGGCGTTTAAGGTTCCCACCAGCCCGTAGGAAGGCGACATCAGTGCTCCCAATAGTTGACCCAAAAGGGCATCCTTGCCCGGGAGGGCGGAGAGTTTTTTGAGAGCTTCGGTGTCTTGGAACGAACCATCAACCAGTCCCACCTTAAATTGGGGCACAGAGTCACCAGCGGCGCTGACGAATTCTTTGGCAAATTTACCCAAAACGCCAAGAGGAGCCATGGAATCATTTTCGGCAATAACCAAGGCGGTCTGTCCCGTCAGGACGGTATCTGAGAGGATTTCCGTATCGACCCTTGCCGCCTCACCCGCCCTTTTAAGAAGGGTATTTTTAACCACCAGCATTTTTGCTCCGACCTCTTTTAATCGGGCCTTGAGTTCCTGTTGGGCTTTAACGGAAAGGCCTGCATAATTAATAAGCACGACGCTTTTGGCCGACCTTAACTCTTCGGTGAGGTTTTCGACAAAGAAGATTTTTTCTTGTTTTTTCATATTCCTCGGCACGGCTTACGCCTTTATGGTGCGTGCTGTCTTCGGACAAAGATTAATATAACAAAAGATTTGCCAAAAAACAAGAACGAGTTAAGAAGTCGGCTAATTTTTCATTTCAGCATAATCTTAACTAGAGATGTCAATTTTCACAGACGGACCCATGGTGGCTTTCATATACCCTTTAAGTATTTGTTTTGAGCCGCCGAGGGCGTTTAGGATAGCTTCGGCGTTTTCCATTAATTCTTTATCGTTCTGGCTTACTTTGCCGACCACGGTATGAATCAGCGGCGCTTCCTTTTCGGTTTTGAGGTTTAAGTTAGCGGCGGAGAATGATTTGGCCTTTTTGATATCGGTTAGAAGGGTTCCGTTTTTGGGATTGGGCATCAGGCCCTTGGGCCCCAAGACTTTGGCAAAGGGGATAAGCTTCGGCATCATCTCGGCCGTGGCCAAGAGGATGTCAAAATCGATTTTTCCTGCTTCCAGTTTCTTGATCGTTTCGTCCGATGCAATTTCGATTTTTTTCTCTTTACCGGCCGAGTGGGGTAGGGAGACCTTAGCCGTCGTTCCCACCTTTTTAACGACCAAATGGAGCTCAACCGTGCCGTCGAATTTCGAATACGAAGTTTCTTTGACCAGTTTGATGACCTCAGGCAGGGGATAGAGCTGGCCCGCCGTAATCTTGGCTTTGGCTTCCTGATATTTTTTGCTTCTTACTTTAGGCCCTTTGGCTTTTCCCTCGACTCCTTTCGGTCGCTCGGGACCTTCGGTTTTCTCTTCCTTGCCTTCGGTAGGGAGTTCGGCTTCAACGACTTTTATTCGTTGACCGCCTTTTAGGCCAGAAATATGAACTTTTTTCGGCTCTTCCTTTCTTTGTTTTTTTGGTTTTTCTTCGAGCGTTTCGCCCACGAAGGCTGTTTTTGTTTTTCCCATTTTGGCAAAATTATTCTTCGACTTTTACTCCCATTGACCTGGCTGTGCCGGCGACGATTTTGACGGCCGCCTCCAAATCTTTGGTATTTAAGTCATCCAGCTTCTCTTTGGCGATTTTCTCAAGCTGGAGTTTGTTGAGTGTCCCGGCAATTTCCTTGGGAGTTGTTCCTGAGCCTTTTTCTATCCCGAGTTCTTTTTTAATCATATCGGCCACCGGGGCTTTTTTGATTTCAAAATTGAAAGAGCGGTCTTCATAGACAGTGATGACGGCCGGGACGGTGTTACCCTTCATTTTGGCGGTTGCCTCGTTATAAGCCTTGACAAAATCCATAATAGCCACCCCGTGTTGTCCCAAGGCCGGGCCAAGGGGTGGAGCCGGAGTTGCTTCCCCGGCAGGAAGATTGACTTTAATGACTGTTTTAACTTTTCTGGCGGCCATTTTAGATATGGACGTTTGCTTTAAACGAAGTATCGAGAAGACTAAAGGCCTTTCGATACTTTCGGTATCTCCCTCATCCTGAGTTTGTCGAAGGACGAGGTAGTGAAATTATACCCTTGGTTATGTTATAAGTAAAGGATGTCAGAAGGTCAGGGGGCAGGACCAGAAAGAGCTGATTGGCTTAGGGGACCCAAAAAAGGAGTCAATGTTACGGATATTCCCATTGGCAAGCTTCAGAGGGCGGCCGAACGAGGGGTAAGAATTGACCTAACGACTTCTGTCGAAGGCAAAAGGGTCGCCGACGTCACCAAAGTCGTCGTTGAAGGCATGCCGGCTCCTAAAAAGCCTCTCTGGAAAAGGCTATTCGGAATTGATTAAACTCTTATGGAAGACATTTCTCTTGAGATAGGCCCCCGTACTTTCCCCTTAGTGGAATATTTGAGGAAAGACCTTTTACCTTCGGATAAAATCGTCTATTTGGAAAAAAGAGGGGTTTGGGCAAAAGAACTCAAAAAAGCCGCAAGCCCCGAGGTTATCCAAGGCAATGGAACGGCACTTCCCCTAAAAGAGGCAAGCGTCGGTACAATTTTCGCCAAGGATTTGTTCGGAGCTCATGGATACCTTTCGGCCCTGCCGGGAACAAGAGAAATCGAGCAGATACCCCAGGGAATGGCCAACGAGTGGTTTAGAGTCTGTCGAAGCGGAGGATACGTGATTATTGTTGAAATTGCGACTCCTCCTAATAAGAAAGAACTCGAAAGAAATTTTATCAGCGCCGGGTTTAAAAAGAAGGAAGAGCATTTAGGACGGGATGTTTATTCGGTCCTCGAGATTGGGGACATTTTAAAATACCTTCCCGATAGCCTTACCAGAGACGCTTACTCCTTAGTTTTTCAGAAGCCTTAAACCTTAGCTATTTGCAGGAAATCAAGCTCAACCGGGGTTTCTCTTCCGAAAATCGAGACCAAAACTTTGACTTTACCCTTTTCTTCGTCCATTTCGTGGATGGTTCCCAAGAAATCGGCGAAGGGTCCGTCGGTAATTTTGACGGCTTCTCCCACCGAGAATTTGGTTTTAAATCTGGGGGCCGGGGCCGAGACGAACTTTTGAATGTTGGTAACTTCCTCGTCGGATAAAGGCGTCGGCTTATTCCCCGCACCCACGAAGCCGGTGATTCCAGGCGTGGTTCTGACGGCCAGCCAGGTGGGGTCGTCCAAAATCATCTTGACGAGTAAGTACCCCGGGAAGATTTTCTCTTTGACCGTGGCCTTTTTGCCGCCCCTGATGATGACTCTGTCTTGGGTTGGCACCAGAAGCTCGAAGATTTTGCCGGTTAAAGCCATGGTCTCGACCCTTTGTCTGAGGGTTTCCGAAACCCTGACCTCATGGCCGGAAGCGGTATGAACCACGTACCATTTGGCATTGGGGTCTTGGCTCTCGCCAATGACGATGTGGCCGGGGATTTTTTTCTTCCCGGTTCCCCGCTCGTTAACGGCTGTTTCGTTAGTATCCATTAATCTATCTGGCGACAAAAAACTCCAAAAGTTTTGTAAAAATATAATCCAAAGCGCCTGTATAGGCACCGACAATCCCCGAAATAATAAAGACAATCAAAGTTAACTTTATTACGTCGTTTCGTTTTGGCCAGGTTACTTTGGAGAGCTCAAGCCTTACCTCGCTTAAATAGGCTAAAACTTGCTTCACGCAGAAATTGTAACAAAAGTAGGTCAAATTAACAAGCAAGTTGTATAATAGTCCCACTCAATATGGGAAATCCAGAAAGAATCGGGGGGCCAATTCATCCCGAAAGAGGCAACGGGCAGGCGGCACCATCCCCAGATCCAGCAGCCTCCAAAATATTAGTATTAAGGGCTTATATCGAAGAAAAAGGTGAGGAAAGAGTCAAGGCGGGGCAAGAGAGAGCCGCAATCATCTTTGAAGATACGGCCAAATACCGTGACTTTTTAGATCAAAAAACCCTTTCCGGTTCCGGTAGGTCAGGAGATGTAAAATGCACTCCTCTTGGAGAAATTCAATTCCCTACCAATCTTCCCGAAGACAGGGACGTAAGGGAACAAATGATAAGTACGGTTAAGACTATGGAGGATGCGATAGAGCAGCAAAAGGACATTCGTGGACACCTTGGATGGGGAGAGGTCGCCGGTGCCGAGGTCGAATTGGCAAAAAGAATAATTGAGAAAACGGAGGAGCTGGCGTTTAGGTTTTTATTAAAAAGAAGAATTACTAAGGAAGATCTTGTAATGCTTGACGCAGAAACTGGAAGATTTTTAGAGGAGGCTGGTCTTTACGACCCAAAAGACAAAAGAAAAAGAGAAGCCGTTGCCTACTTAAGGGCGGCCACTCAGCCGGACATAAGTGACCGTGCCAATTGGCTAAAGGCAGTTTCACAAATGGAGATTTGAACTTACGGCAAGACAATTAGAATTTGTTCTGGAAAATCACCCTGCGTTTACCAATCCCAGAACGGGGGTTTCAAAAGTCGAAAGAATGGCACTTTTTGATGCAATTGCATATACAGTCAGGGAGCATCTTTCTAAACCCAAGGTCAATCCTTATCTTCGAAGTGCGCGCTGGGCGGCTATCAATATCGTCGGCTGTGAAGAGGAAAGGAAAAAGGCTAATAGAGAAATACTTGGCAACGAAAAAGCAGATGAATTATTTTCTAAACCTTTGGTTAAGGATTTAATTATGCGAGGGGCGTTTCCAGAGACTAAACGAAGAATAGAACTTTCCGTAAGACAGCTAAGAAAAACAAATGCAACGGCAGGCAAAAAGACCTAATTTTAGAGTAGAGAAAAAACTTTGGAAGCGTTT
>Ga0075698_144_pt2 | contig 6041 bp, 6 predicted proteins | sample RifGroA2_FD_67729 | JGI IMG/M metagenome (GOLD analysis project Ga0075698, IMG submission 67729) | Microgenomates (Woesebacteria) bacterium GW2011_GWA2_44_33 | reverse complement strand
TTTGGTGGGGGCGTTGCGGAGATTGAGGGGAATCGGGAGATTGCCGTGTTGTTTGACATCACCGAGGGCGGCGAAGTAGGCGTTGTACGACGAGCGGTTTTTTTTGGCAGAGGCCAGGTAAACCACACCGTGGGCCAGGTTGATGGCGCATTCGGGGTAGCCGATAGTTTCACAGGCGCGGAAAATTTCGTTGGCGACGACCAGGGCGGTGGGTTGGGCCATGCCGATGTCTTCGGAGGCAAAAATCACCATCCGCCGGGCAATAAACAGGGGATCTTCGCCGGCTTCGACCATTCGGGCGAGATAGTAGAGGGCGGCATTAACGTTACTTGCTCTCATTGATTTAATAAACGCGCTGATGGTGTTGTAGTGTTCTTCGCCGGCGGTGTCATAGCGGAGAAGTTTGTCTTGGATGATTTGGAGTAGTTGGGTTTTGTCAATGATAAGATTGCCACGGCCGCGCTGAGCGCGGCCTCGCAATGACAGCTTGCCTGCCAGATCGATGATATTGAGGGCTGTTCGTCCATCTCCGTTGGCGTATCCCGCCAATGTTTCTTCCGCGTCCTTCGTTAGAGAAAGTTTTACTGTGGTTAACCCCCTACTGATAATTTCTGTTAGATCTTTTTCTGAAAGTTCGTTAAAAACATAAGTCCGGCAGCGGGAGAGAAGCGGGGAGATGACTTCAAAACTTGGGTTTTCGGTGGTGGCGCCGATGAGGGTTAAAATTCCGCGCTCGACGAAGGGAAGGAGGTAGTCTTGCTGGGCTTTGTTGAAGCGGTGGATTTCGTCGAGAAATAAGATTTTGGGATGGTTTGGGAGATTAGGCAGATTGGGGAAATTAGGCGAATTGGGAGAATTGGGGCCCCAGAAAACCATGGAGAAAATTTGTTTGTTATCAATCATTTTCCGAATCGGGCCGTTGGGGCCGACAAGGTGGGGCTGGCCGATGAAGTCGTCAAGAGATTGGGGCCGGATGAGGTCGGCAAGAGGTTGAGAGTTCACTTGTAAAGATATTTTACTCCGGGGCTTTGGATGAGGTGGAGTTGGGGAAGAAGGGCGGTTAAAGGATTTGAGGATTTTATTTCGCTAAACAATGATTCAAACAGGGATTTGGTGGAGACGGCGACGAGTTTGGCTTCGGTAACCCCTGCCAGTTGTTTGGCTTTGTCGAAAGCCTGCCAGCGGTAACCGAAATCGTCGATAAGCCCGAGCTCTTTGGCTTTGACGCCGGAGTAGATTTTGCCTTCGGCCAGGTCAAAAATTTTATCAATTTCCATATTTCGGCCGGCGGCGACGCGCTGAACAAAAATTCCGTAAGCGGTATCCAAAAGTTCCTGAATCATTTCTTGTTCCTGGGGAGTCCGATTTCTGGTGGAAGAAAACAGGTCCTTAAATTCGCCGGATTTATAGGTTTCCTGCTCCAAGCCGATTTTTTTAAATAATTCCTGGACATCGGTGATTTCGGCGATGACGCCGATACTGCCAATCATTGAGGCAGGGTTGGCGAAAATATAGTTGCCGGCGGAGGCGATATAGTAGCCGCCGGAGGCGGCGGTGTCGCCGACTAAAATCACCACCGGCTTTTTGGCGGCGGTGTTTTTGATGTGCTGGTAAATTTCGTCGGAAGCGACGGCGGAGCCGCCGGGGGAGTCAATCCGGATAATAACGGCTTTGACGGCGGCGTCGCGAATGGCCAGTTCCAGAGTTTCGGCGACGGCATCGGGGGTAATAATTCCTTGGGCGAGAGCGAACGGTTCTTGGGCCGGATTGGTGAGAATAACCCCCGTCAGATTCATCAGGGCGATTTCAGCGTCGCCGTCGCCGGCCAAAAGGGTTTTATGTAGTTTTGGTTCGGTACTTTCACCTATTGAAGTGGCTAGAGAACCGACGCCGATGCCGGCGATAAACGTCAGGCCGATGAAAAAAAGAATCACCAAAGTCAGGCAGCCGATTTTGAGGAATTTACTCATGTTTTAACCGTTCTTTTGCTTAGACCAGAATTCGTTACTGCGAAAGAGGGAATCGAAGGTGCCGGCGTCGGACCAGAAGCCTTGAAGTTCGGCCCATTTGAGTTGGCCGTCGGCGATATAGAGATTATTTAAATCGGTAACTTCGAGTTCGTTGCGGGCAGCAGATGGCTTGAGCCTGCGGATGCGCTTGAAAACCGTGTTGTCATAAATGTAAAGACCGACAACGGCGAAATTGTTGGGCGGATTTTTCGGTTTCTCAAGAATTTCGGCGATGACTGACGGATCTTTTTTGGCAAAAACCGGGACGCCGAAGCGCTGGGGGTCGGGAACTTTTTTTAGGAAGATTCTGGCGCCGGAATCGAATTTGTTGACGGCTGATTTAATATCGGCGTCGGTGGTATTGTCGCCCAGGATGACGGTTAAGGGTTGGTTGTCGGCGAAAGATTCGGCCAGGCGGATGGCGTCGGCGATGCCGCCCTCGTTTTCCTGATACGCGTATTCCAGATGTGTGATTCCCCAGTCATCGCCATTTTTTAATACCCGCATGAAGTGACCACAGTGGGGACCGCCGGTGATGACCATAATTTCGGTAATTCCGGCTTGAACCAAAGTCCGGATGGGATAGTACACCATCGGCTTATCATAAACAGGCAAAAGATGTTTATTGGTGACGTAAGTTAGGGGGTAGAGACGGGTGCCAAGCCCGCCGGCGAGGATGAGTCCTTTCATAAAGATTTTACGGTAGTATAAACCAGAACGATGCCGAGAATGGCCAGCGCGAGATATTCTAGCACGATTTTTAAGTGGAGGTCGCCGCGGCGGGCGTGGTGAATAATTCCCCAGGCAAGATAAGCGGCGGCGGCGATGGCGGCGGCAACAGTGATAAGCATTTAATTAATTAGTCCCCTCTGCAGGCCGGCAATAAGAATTATAAGCCCGGTGACGAATAAAAGATGGGCCCAATTACGGCCGGCCAGCCGATGAGTGCGGCGGCGCCAGACTAAGAAGGAATCGATAATGATAACGACAGCTATCAGAGCAAGAGTGGATAGGGCGATGGAGCGGGAAATGTCGAAGGGAGAAACGGAATAAGTCGGCTGACGATCGGCTAGATCGGGCCGAAACTTGGGGAAGGGCGGCCGGGTTTTGGAGAGTTCCAAATAATTGAACTACCAAGGTGGTGTCGACGCCCTGAAGGTTGCCGTTGACGACGGCGATGCCGGTATCCCGATAGCGGGACGAAAGAAGATTATCGCGATGGCTAGGAGAATCTATCCAGGCTTGGACCAGAGGAGAGGTAGTGCCGAAATCCCGGCCCAAATTTTCGCCGGCGTAGCGGTATTGGTAGTTGGCGGCGTCAAAAAAATACCAGGGTTCCCGATTATTTTGAGGGTTGGCGTGAGCCCAATAATTGAAAGTAAACATGTCGGCGGCTTTGCGGCGGGCGGCGTCGGCGAGCCGGTCGTCAAGTTTTAGGGATGGTAAACCGGCGTCCAGGCGGCGCTGGTTGGTAAGGGTTAGGACTTGCTCGACGGTAATATCACTGGCGTACCCCAGGATACCGCCGGTGACTTGAGCGAAAATTCTGACGCCGGAATTGGTGACAAGGATGATCGCCGCCAAGACGGATAATAGCGATGGTTCAAGCAAACGCGGCCGGTGATTATTGGCGGGATGAGGAGTAAAAAGGTGAAGCAGAGATTTATGGAGGCGGGCAAGCATAATATAAGATTATATAGCAAAATTTCCCCGTGGTTGCGGGGTGGTTGACGACTGTGCTATAGTCAGGCACGGCTAGACAGAAAATTCGAAACTCGAAAATCATTAAAACACTAGAACACTAGAACATTAAAACACTAAAAACCAAATTGTTTTAATGTTTTCATGCTTTAATGTTTTAATGAAAACAGATTTATTTCGAGTTTCGATATTCGAATTTCGGATTTATTAGAGAGGGGGTGATTAAAGAATGGATATGTATTGCGTTAAGTGCCGAGCCAAAAAGCATGTCGACGACTATAAAGAAGTGACCACGAAAAACGGTCGTCGAGCGGCCAAGTCGACTTGTCCCGATTGCGGGACCGGCATGTATAAAATAATGGGCAAAGCTTAAAAACTTTGGCCTATTTCTGCCTATAAAAAACCCACTCCCAATCTTCCGTAGAAGAATTTGGGTGGGTTTTTTGGTTTAAGAATTTTGTCCAGCAAGCTATAAGCCAGATTTTGTATTAATCCGCCAAAGGCGGATGTAGGCGAGATCTATCTAATGCCTTTACCACCGCTCTTCCGGGAAGCTGGTCAAACGAGCGGTATTCAAAGTTGCAGCGGGGAGGGTTGCCCTTTTCACCCTCTGCGCCCGACTAACGTCGGGGTGAGTTGTAGTCTCTGTGGTCCTATCTGTGTCGCCTAAGGCGACCTCTCCCTTGCGGGAGACACCCTGCTTCCAACGCTGTCTGGACTTTCCTCCCCCTCTTTTCGCTTAGAAAAGAAGAGGCCTCGCCAAAGCTCGCTGGACAAGAGAATAACGAGTTGGCAGGATGCGGTAATTTTGGCCGGATCGACGGTATTTAGCCAGATGGTATCGTTTTTGCCGAATTTGTTCGGGGCGATACTGATTTTTATTTTGGGATGGATAATCGCCGGCTGGCTGAAATCCCTGGCGGTGAAATTATTTCAAGCGGTGCGGCTGGCAAAAGCAGTCGAGGGAACCGCGGTAGAAACGTTTTTGAAAAAAGCCGAATGGAAGGGGAAAATAGAAGAGATAATCGGCAATTTGGTCAAGTGGATTATCGTGTTGGTATTTTTCATGGCGGCGGCGAACATATTGGGGCTGTCGGCGGTGAGCGAAATCCTAAATAGCATTTTGGCTTACTTGCCGAATGTATTCTCGGCGGCTTTAATTTTACTGGTGGGGGTACTTTTGGCCGGTTTGGTGGAAGGCCTGATTAAGGGGGCGATGGGGGCGATAGACGTGTCAACGTCGCGGCTATTGGGAAAAATTACCAGCTGGATGGTGATGGTGTTTACTATTTTGGCGGCAATTTCCGAGTTGAGAATCGCGGAAAAGGTGATTAACACCTTGATAATTGGAGCGGTGGCCACGATGACTATAGGATTGGGGCTGGCGCTGGGGTTGGGAAGCAAGGATTTGGTGAAGGAAATGCTGTCGGAATGGTACGGGAAGGTCAGGCAAGATTTGAAGAAAAATTAGGTTCTAAATTGGACAGCATTGCCGATGTGGGAAACGGTGATGTTGTCGGCGCCGGCGAGGTCGGCGATGGTGCGGGCGACCTTGATGCACTTGAAGTGGGTGCGGGCGGACAGGCGGTAATAATTAGTCAGCTGGAGAAGCTTATTTTCGACTTCTGGTTTGAGCGGAGAAAATTTTTTAACTTCGCGGGTGCCCATATCGGCGTTGCAGACCAGCTGGGTGGCGGCAAAACGGTTGAGCTGGCGGTCCCTGGCAAGCTGGACTTTTTGGCGGACCAGAGATGAGGGGTCGCCGGTGGGCAGACCGACCAATTCGGCGGGATTGACGGCTTGGACGGTGACATGAAGGTCAATCCGGTCCAGGATGGGGCCGGAGACGCGCTTGCGGTAGCGTTCAATTTCACCGGGAAGACAGCGGCAGGGCTTGATTTGGGTGCCGTGATAGCCGCAGGGGCAGGGGTTGGCGGCGGCCACCAGTAAAAAATTTGCCGGATAGGTCCATGTTCCCATCGCCCGGCTGACAGTGACGATGCCGTCTTCCAGGGGCTGGCGGATGGATTCCAGAACGTGGCGGGGAAATTCCGGGAATTCGTCCAGAAACAGAACGCCGCGATGAGCCAAGGAAATTTCGCCGGGGCGGGGTTTGGTGCCGCCGCCGATGAGGCCGATGCGGCTGGTGGTGTGGTGGGGAGCGCGGAAGGGACGGACTTTTATAATAGACTCGCCGGCGGGAATCAGGCCGCAGATGGAGTAAATTTTGGTGACTTCCAAAGCTTCCTGCTCGGTCAGGTCGGGAAGAATTGACGGCATGGCCCGGGCCAGCATGGTTTTGCCGGCGCCGGGCGGGCCCTGAAGATAAAG
>Ga0075698_153_pt1 | contig 6620 bp, 5 predicted proteins | sample RifGroA2_FD_67729 | JGI IMG/M metagenome (GOLD analysis project Ga0075698, IMG submission 67729) | Microgenomates (Woesebacteria) bacterium GW2011_GWA2_44_33 | reverse complement strand
CTTGGCGCAATTCTCCTTGTGGCGTAAAGTTTAGTTATTGACATTTCATATCATTTGTCATATTATCATAATAATGAAGTGAAATATTTTGATTGGGATGAGAAAAAGAATAGGATTTTGAGTAAAGAGAGGAATATCTCATTTGAGCAAATAAAGCTGGCAATAGAAGAAGGCAGGACATTGGATACGTATGATCATCCTAATCAAAAACGCTATCCCGGTCAGAAAATAACGGTTGTTGAAATAGACAATTATGCATATTTAGTTCCTTATGTCAGAAACGAGGAGAAAGTTTTTTTAAAAACAATTATCCCTAGCAGAAAGGCAACTAAAAAATATCTAAGGAGAAAATTATGAAAATATATCAATTAGATCCCGAAGAAGAACAAATTTTAAAGGCTTTTGAAGAAGGCAAGTTAGTTCGAACAAAGAACTTTAATAAAGAAAAAAGAATGCTGGAAGAAGCTGCAAGAAATACTTTAAATAAGACAAAGAATATAAATATCAGACTTTCGGAAAAAGATTTGCATAAGCTTAAAGTAAAAGCGGCAGAGGATGGTATTCCCTATCAAACTCTTGCCGGTTCAGTTCTTCACCGTTTTGCCAATAAAACAACAAATTTTAGCTTGTAACATTGTAATTTAGCCATTTAATTAAATACAGCGGCCGCTATCTGCAATTAAATATTTTCAATGCATTTTAGTGCATTTCAACCTCAATGTAGGCTTAATAATTCACATTAGGGACTAGCGGTTGGTGTGGGTTCACTTGTTGATGGAGGAGGGGAACTTGATTCGGTTGTGGTAGTCGTAGTTGGCGGAGGAGTAGATTGGGTTGTAGCTGTAGGAGTAGTCGTATTCGTATTGGTTGTTGTAGTTGTTGTTGATGTTGAACCGCTTGCGCTGTCAGACATACACCATCCGCCGCTGTCAGACATCCAATGATATCCAGACGGACATGAACCGCCGCCGGATGAACCTGATGAGGTTGTAGTTGAGCCTCCGCCGCTTGTTGATGTTGAACCGCTGGAGCGGCAAGTACAGGCAGAAGAGTCCCAATAAAATCCGCTTCCGCAGCTAGACGCTGACACGTTGTAGCATCCTTGTGACGAAGCTTGTTTACAAGAGCATGATGCTTGGTCAAACCAACCGCTGCCGCATCCGCCAGCTGGCGGATTACAAGAACCTGTATATGAAGAACCACCGGTGTAGGTGCCGGTAGTACTGCCGGATGAAGGATATTTACAGCTGCAGGTTGAATAGTCTAAGTAAGATCCTCCGCCACAGCTTAAGCCTGAACAAGAACCATAAGTATCGGTAGAACTTGTACGAACACAGCCATTACCATTCCAATAATATCCGGATCCACAACTGGATTGGTTTAGATTGGGAGAATAATAATTGTTGCTAGTGCCTCCAGAATAGCTGGGGGAAGTAAAGGGTACGCATTTTGATCCGTCCCATGAATAGCCTCCCGGGCAAGCGCCGTCAGAGCATCTCTGGCGGATAGGATCCCAAGGCTGACTGCCGCAATTATATCCTCCGGAGGTTTGTGGCGTAGCAGAGTAATCCGTATATCCATAAGAAGCATTGCCGCCATATCCTCCACCGACGTATGTTCCGCCGTCAGCCATACACCAACCTGCTTGTCCTGCTGATGGGGGCATCCAATGAAATCCCGAAGGACATTGCCCCGGAGAAGTTGGCGCAGGACCGGTTCCCGGCACAGTTCCCGGAGGCGGGTTTGTTGAGTATGCGGTAGGCGCTGTTCCATAATAGTTGGGTGGCGAATAAGTGTTAATAAAATTAGAATAGCCCCCCGGACCTTGATAGCCGTAATTTGCAGGCGGCGCGCCCGGAGCAGAGTAATATGGAGTATAAGGTGTATAGCCCGGACCGGAAGAATAAGGCGATGCATAGGAAGATGAGCTTGAAGAATAATTTCCGGAATTACTCATACACCAGCCGCCGCTATCATACATCCAATGGTAACCGTCCTGACAAACACCTGCTTTAGTTGCTTCGGGTCCTTTGCCGTAAACCAATGGTTTGCCATCCTTATCAACAGATGGGACTTGTGGAGCTCCGTAGCCATAGAGTCCTGCATTGTTATTTCCTCCTGCTCCAAATCCTCCAAATCCGGGAAATGAAGGCGCCCCATTATAATAAGAGGAAATAGGAATGGCTGCTCCGGAAGCAGGACAAGGAGTATTGGGAGCAAATGGCGGAGAAGGCAGGAAACAGGCTGTTGCAGTATCTCTGACGCCGATACTGTAGGATAATGCTTCGATTCTTGCTAATTCCGGCGGAAGAGATCTCCCCGGACTTGACCTACGGAATTCCGCGAGTCTTTGGAAATCCTCTTTGGTTGGTTTAAATTCCTGCTGAAGAGTAGCAACTGCCAGCTGGAGATCCTTGCGGTTGCCAAAATCTTCAAGCCTGACAACATCCGGCCGAATTGTTTGGGATATTTCATCGATTCTGGTTAGTCTCATATATTGACGAAGATCTGCCGGTATATCTTCTCCCGGCGTAAAAGTTTTCTTGAAATCATCCAATTTTTTGGCAACCTCTTCGGTTTTTTCAACTTTCTCGGCAATATCTTCTTTAAGATTTGTCAGTTCAACTGCCTGGCTTAATTTTTTAATTTCGTTAAGTCTTAAAGCGGAGGAGGCATCGGGAGGCGCAACCCAATTATCCAAAGAAACAAGATCGGATTGAGTTAAAGCGCCTGTTGCAGCTAATTCTCCTGTTATCAAGCGTGCCTCAAGTCTTGTATCAGCCTTAGCCAGTTTTTCCTTTTGTTCTTTTGTTAACATGTCTTCAGGTAAATCAGCCAGTTTTTCTTTGATATTTTCAGGAATAGGAGCTTGGCCCTGAAGGTCAGATGCCCTGTCAATTCCCTGAGTAACAACAGAATTCGCGGCGCTAATAGGGGAAGCAACATCTTTGGAAGCTAAAATAGATATTTTTTGCAAAAGTAAATTTTGCCCTATAACTTCTTGTGCCAGCTTTTCTCCAAGTTCTTTTTTGTCATCCTTACTTAGAGAAAGCCCTTTATCTAAATCGTTATAAACTGACTGCATAGCGCCTGTATATTTACTAAGCGCATCTTTGAAACCTTTCTCATTATTTTTTTCAAGCAAATTATAAGCTTCGGCAAAACGTTCTTTTGCATGAGCGAGTTTTACCTCCTCTTGAGCTTTTGGTCCAAACGCAGTAATAGTTTGTATCGCTTCAGCTCCTTGTTTTAAGAAATAGAATGGATTATCGGATGAAACAAATGCAGGTTTTGGTATAAATATATCGGCAGCTTTGCCTGAAGAATTATCCTGCGGTTTCGGTTGAGGTACGCATTTGCCTTCTGCCCAATTCCAAAACATCTCTTTCTCTTTGCATTCAGGTTTCGCATCATCGGGGAAAGGTTTTTTTGGATCAGGGTTAGGAACGCACTTGTTCTGACTAAATGAATAATAGCTGTTATCAGTGCTGCATTTATATTTTGAGGTATGGGTAAATCTATAGCGCCGCCGCCTGTAAATTCTTGACAGTTTGATACGCTCCAAGACCAGGAATAACCTATCGGACAAGAAGGAATACTATCTTGAGCGCCCGGAGATTCTAAGTCCATAGGGACACAGGCATTAGAAACGAATGACCAGTATTGAGCGGGTTTGTCGCATTTATATTGTGTATAATCATCAATTCTCTTTCCGTTATCTTCCCAAGTGCATCCCTGGGACTCCTTAAAAAGCGCGCCTATCGGGCAGGTACCCAATAAAGCATCGGATGAGGTTGGCGGTTTGGGAAGGGGAGCGCCCGGAATTACATCGGGACCAAATTGACCGGCATTGATAGGTCTTTTCGGAGCTTTTGCCGCAATATCTTTATAGGTTTTAATTAATTCTTCCCGTCCCGCAAGATCTTCTATGCTGATTAAGGCAGGATCAATAGTGTTGTAAAGAATGCTTACTCTTTGCTCGTAACTGTCTTTAACTTCCTTGAGCGTTGCTGTTTGCGCAAACTCTGCTTGGACTGCTCTAAGATTCTGCAATTCCTCGATTTTCCGGACTTCAACAAGCTGATTGAAATCAGAAGGAGCAATCAGGCTTTGCGCCTCATCCAGTTTTTTAGCATCTGCCGGCGGGAAACCCCCGACTTTTACAAGATTACGGATTTTTTCTCTAACTTCTTCTCTTGATTTAGCATTGGTTAAATCACTTACTTCTTCTTGCAAGACAATGCCTTGGGCCTTCAGATCTTGTAGGCGGTTTTCCAGTATTTGAGGAAGAACAGGTCGTCCCAAAACATCACTGGTTGCATCCATGACGTTTTCAGTAGCATTAAGAGCGGCTGTGTAGATTTTTGTGTCTCCCGAAGTAGGAGCAGGCAGAAGTCCTTTTTCAAAAACCACATTATGTCTTGCAGATTCCGATTCCAAAGAATGGGCCAAATCTCTTTTTTCTTCTTCCGAGCCCTTAAAGCTTTTAATATTGTCAGATGCATTATCCATGGTGGTTTGATATTCTTTGAGAGTTTCTTCGTAAAGTTTTTCTTTACCTTTTTGTTTAGATAGTGCATGCGCTTCCTGTAAGCGTTCGTCGGCATAATCCATTTCCAGTTCCAAACGGCGTGCAGGATCAAAAGATGTTATTAAAGCTGCCTGTTCGCCAATATTTTTGAAGAAATATCCGAACGTTCCGGGCAATGGCCCCTTATAATCAGTTAAATAATTCTCAGCAGGCGGAATATTGGTCGGCTGCGCTAATGGAGAGGGAATTGGTGAAATTGATGGTGAAGGAGACGGCGTTATAGGGGTACTGGAAAAAGTAGGATTTTGCACAACTGCATCCGGATAAAATCGAGCTGCTTCAGACTGTTGCTCCGGGTCAAAACTGCTAAAATCTATATTTTTTGCCAGTTCCTGTGCGCGGGTATAATAGAGATACGGACGGATTTCCCCGGGCGCAGGAACATCTCCTGCTTGATTTTGCCATTGACTTATTTTGTTCTGAATTTCAGGTGTCGGAGGAGTAAGCGCCTGATATGTCCGCAGTTCAGAAAAACCTATAACTGCCTGGAGTCCGTAAAGCTTATCGCTTTCCTCAGGAGTTATTAATCCTTGCTCTTTGAGTTTTTGAATGCCATTTGAGAGATCTTCCGGAATAGCAGGTTGATTTGAGGCATCTGCCACAGTATCCATTGTATTTTCTGTTGCATCTACAACTTTGGTCCAAAAAGACGCTGTGTCGGAGGGGGAAGAAAGGGCCAGGCTTTGAGCGACCACAGCATGAGAAGCTGCAGCGCTCTCAACTTTTGTCAATAAATCTGCGGAACCGGGAGTTTTTTTAGAAGACAGCTCTTCTATGTTTTGTGCAATATCTTCCATGGTATTTTTGTAGATTACAGCAGCATCATTAGCCAGATCGGATTTGCCCAGATCAGCCAGAGTTTTAATCTCACTTAATCTTTCGGAAGCAAAAGCCAAACGTTGCGTCGCTTTTTGTATTGGATTGAAAGTTAAGGCAAGCTGAATATTTTCTGTGAAGAGTTCAAGATTGTAAAGCGGATTTCCCGGAAGAATTCCTTGCGCTTTAGAGGGCATTATATTTTGAGGGATTTCAGGTGTAGGCAATTTTTCCAAAGAAGAAAAACTGACTCCTAAAACCTGCTTTTCTGTACTACTATTATAGTATGATCCCCAATCGTAGTAGGAACTGGCAGGAGATGCAAAAACAGAAGGAACAGCCGATGTTGAGGCAATAACTAAAATAAATACGCTTGCAAATAAGCGAGATAAGAAATTTCGACTTCTATTATCCATTTGGGCAGGTACTAAATATATACAATATGATTCCGTTAATTTTGTCAAGTATCAAATAATTCCTATTGACTTAATATTTGAAAAAGTATAAAAATAAGTATTGCAAAATATGAAAGATTTAGCTCCGCTTTTCCGAATAGACCGCATAAGGAATTGGAAGGCAACCAAAGAGCAGGCATGGAGGGACGCCGAGGATTATTACGAGCAAATACTTAAGGAGATGAAAAAAACTCTAGTCCATCTGGTTTATTTATGTGCTCCGCTAAAACCAACGAAGGAAAAATTAATTCAAGATCACGTGGCCCAAGCAATTAAAGCTGCGAGTCAAATCTTGGGAACAGAATACAACGGAAAGAGAATTATTCTTTTTATTCCGCATCTTCACGTATTTAGTATATATAACGAAATAGTTTATCCTATGGTACGGGAAAGGGCAATAAAGTTTAATGACCGGCTTATCCAGAAGTATTTTCATACATTGATAATAATCGGCGAGAGAATTTCCGGAGGAATGGCGTCGGAAATAAAGCAAGCCAGAAAAAATGGGACAGAGATAGTAAAAATGAAAGATTTTAAAAAACAACTGAAGAATTTGCCTGATGCTGAAAAGGCCAAGGAGAATTATCAGAGAATGGTCAGGCTGCATAACAAAATCCACGGTTCCGACTTTTCAATCAAATAACAAGCGCAAGCTACCCATTGACAGGTAAAAATAGCTATGCTAAGATAGCAAATACTCGCTCAGGGAGCGGGAATATAGTTTATGATGAGATTTTTTCAAGAAGTAAAAGTTGCAA
>Ga0075698_142_pt1 | contig 6763 bp, 6 predicted proteins | sample RifGroA2_FD_67729 | JGI IMG/M metagenome (GOLD analysis project Ga0075698, IMG submission 67729) | Microgenomates (Woesebacteria) bacterium GW2011_GWA2_44_33 | reverse complement strand
GTGGGGGAAATGTTGGTAGTCACGACCGGAATAAAGACCCGGGTGGGAATGATCGCCAAGACGGCGAAGGAAGCGGAGACTGAGAAAACGCCATTGCAAAAAAGATTGGGAGGATTGACAAAACAACTGACGATGGTGATCGTAGTCGTCGCCGGTGGAATATTTGTGACGGGATTGATATCGGGAAGGTCTACACTGACGCTCCTTAATACAGCGGTGGCCTTGGCGGTGGCGGCGATCCCCGAAGGTTTGGTGGTGGGACTGACGGTGATCTTGGCGGTGGGGATGAAGCGGATCCTAGCCAAGAAAGCGGTCGTCAGAGGCCTGGTGGCGGCAGAAACTTTGGGGAGCGTAAGCGTAATTTGTTTGGACAAAACCGGAACGATAACCGAGGGAAAGATGACGGCTATCGGAGCGGTATCGGATTTGGAGAGGGGTCACGATAAGGAAAAGATGGAATGGCTGATTCGAGGAGCGATCTGGTGCAACGATCAACGTGATCCTCTAGAGGTTTCAATGCTGGACTGGGGCCGCCGTCATCCACTCGCGCCGAAAGAGTCGGAGCTTGTTCGGGTGGATGAACTACCCTTTGACCACAAACATAAATATATCGTGACAAGGCACGAGGGTGGAGTGGAATTTCTTAGTGGGGCGCCGGAGGTGGTGCTAGGGCTATCAACAATGAAGCTTGCGGAAAGTAAAAAGTGGATGGAGAGGTTGGGGGAGCTAGGGACCAAGGGCAATCGGATGGTGGCGATGGCGATGAAAAAATTGCCCGCAAAAGAAGCCAATCAAAAAATTAAAAGAGAAACAGTCGGGGGATATAAATGGCTGGGGCTGATTCTTTTTGAAGATCCGGTGCGGAGGGGAGTGGCCGAGTCGCTCCAGAGAGCAATCAAAGCGGGAATCGGGCTAAAAGTAATTACCGGAGATTATAAAGAGACGGCCTAGAAAGAATAAATAAAGCGGTTTTGTTTGCGAGGACTTCTCCAGAACAAAAACTGGAAATCGTGGTGTCACTTCAGGACTTCGGGGCGACGGTGGCGATGATGGGAGACGGAGTCAATGACGTCCCGGCGCTGAAAAGAGCCGATATCGGGATCACGGTCGATAATGCCAGTGACTTGGCCCGCGAAGTCGCGGATCTGGTACTACTGGATAATAATTTTCAGACAATTCTCTCGGCAGTGGAGGAGGGGCGGGGGATCTTTGATAATTTGAGAAAAGTCTTGCTATATTTGTTGTCTGATTCCTTTGCTGGAATAGTAGTGATTGTAGCCTCCATATTCCTTGGCTGGCCGCTACCGTTGTTGGCGGCCCAAATTCTGTGGATAAATCTGATCAGTGACGGATTCCCCTATATGGCCCTCACCATCGAACCGAAGGAGGAGGGCTTACTGACCCGAAAACCAATTGGAAAAAACGACCCGATATTGGACAATAAGAGGTTGTTTTTGGTCGGACTGATTTCGGTTTCAGCGGGGCTTCTGACTCTAGCGGGCTTTGCTTACCATTACTATTTTTTGGGAAGTGGACTCATTTTTTCCCGAACGTTTGCCTTTGCTATCTTGGGAACTTGTTCACTCTTTTATGTTTTCTCCTGCCGAAGTTTGGAGAAGCCGATCTGGAAAGATAATCTTTTTAAGAATCCGGCATTGATCTTGGCGGTTGGGGGTGGGTGGCTGATGCAGCTAACAGCGATTTACATTTCCCCATTTCAGAAAATTTTTGAGACGGTTCCGCTCTCATTGCTTGACTGGCTTTGGGTATTGGTGGTGGGAGTATTGATGGTCTTTTTGATCGAGATAATAAAAGCCCTCTTCAATATGGTTAAATGAATCCATGTTCTTGTCTTTTGGGGTTTTGATTTTTTTGTGTCTGTTGATGGGACTTTCTACCAGAGTAGTTTTGGGCGCGTTCGACAAAATGGCTGTTGGAATGACGACAAAAGGGAAGATCGCTGCGGCCTCGATATTGGTAGCCTTGTCAACTTCTCTGCCGGAATTGTTTGTGACCCTAGCCTCGGTGATCGAAAAGAAGCCGGAGATAGCTCTGGGGACGCTCTTGGGGTCAAATGTCGCCGATCTGTCTATCATTATCGGAGGAGCGACCTTGTTGGCTGGATCCTTGCCAATTGTGGGAGATTATTGGCGTTTTGAATTGGCGGCGGCCTTCATGGGGGGAATTTCTCCAATATTGTTGATGATGGATGGGGGCTTGTCCAGAATGGACGGGGCAATATTGATCGTAATTTATATCATTTATCTTTCTGATCTGGTCAGGGGGAGTAAAAAGAAAGAAATGCTCTTCCAAACCGGAAAGAAGAAATTGGCTGGTCGCGGCGTGCCGGCAATTGAAATGGTGCTGGGGATAATAATTTTGTTGGTTTCCGGCAATTGGTTGGTGAAAATCGGGGCGGTGATGGCGAGAGATTGGGGCGTCCCAGTCGGAGTGGTGGGACTACTGATAATTTCGGTGGGGACGTCCTTGCCGGAACTTTTCTTGAGTGCCGGCGCGATAATGAAGCGAAATGTAGCCTTGGTCTTGGGTAATGTCCTCGGAAGCGTGGTAACTAACGCCACTTTGATAATTGGAGTATTGGCATTTTTTCATCCGTTTTCGATTGAGAGAACGGGCGGTTATGCTCTGGTAAATATGGCCTTCGTAATCATCTTTGGTCTGTTTTGGATGTTTACCTCCAGCAAGCGTAAATTGGAAAGACGAGAGGGATTGATTTTGGTTGGCGTTTTTGTCACCTTTGTGGGGCTGGTTTTGCTTTTCCCATCAATTTAGATTTTTTCATCGAAGAGGAAGGAGCGGACAAATTTCACCAGTTTTTCTTTTTGTTTTGGCAATTTTAGTTTTTGAATTAGATTGTCGTAGTAGCCTCCGCCTTGCATGGGATAAAGTTGGCTGATTTTTTGATTGGACAACTTTCGACCCAGAAGCCGGTTTATTTCGAGCTGGGAAACAGTCCCGATCATTCTGAGGGTACCTTGTTTTTGAAGTCGGCGCAAAGAAAAAGAATATGTGGGATCTTGGTAGAGCTCAAAACGATAACCCTTTTTGATGGCTTTTTTGACGATGTCGTTGCCTTCGTTGATGGCCAGTTTTGGGTTGAACCCCTTTAATTTTCTAAAGACCTCTTTTTTGAATCCGAGCATGGCCTCAATTGTCGGTGGGTTGTCAGTTCTTTTTTGGAGATCGAAGTAGAGGTTGATGATGGTGGCGATGGCGAGGCCATTGCTACTATTTTCGTCGGCAGAAATCCAAGTGGTAAATATATCCGGTTTGGTCAGGTCGACGCGATATTTTAGCCCTTGAAGAAAGTAGATGGGCAGGCGGTTGTCAGCGTCCATAAAGAGAATCAAGCTGGCAGAGGCAGCAGCAGCGCCTCGGTTCCTCTGGTGACAGACATTGGATAGGTCGCTTTTGAGGATGGTGAGCTTCGGGAGACGATGGCCAAAGTGATTGGCTTTTTCGATAGTTCTATCCTTTGATTGGCCGTCGACCACGATAACTTCAAAATCGGTGTAAGTCTGACGAGAGAGGTCGGTGAGAAGGGTGGGAAGATATTTCTCTTCGTTGAGAACTGGGATGATGATGGAAAGAGAGGGGGTAGACATGACAAGCGAAATTATACCGTAGAATATGTTTATGAAGGTAATCGTAGGTTTGGGGAATCCTGGGGAGAAGTACGCCAAAAATCGACACAATGTGGGATTTATGACCATAGATAGGATTAAGGAGTTTGATGGTGAGGTCTTGAAAACCGGAGAAGTGATTTTGGTGAAGCCACAGACTTTTATGAATCGGTCGGGGGAGGCGGTGAGCCAAATCGTAAATTTCTACAAGGTGCCCGCCGATGATCTAATCGTGGTCCATGATGATCTGGATATCAAATTGGGTGAGTATAAAATCCAAAAAGGGGTGGGTCCGAAGGTCCACAATGGTCTGACTTCAATCGAAGAGCGCCTGGGAAGGACCGATTTTTGGAGAGTGCGGGTGGGAATTGATAGTCGGCAGTCGGCAGTCGGCAGTCGGCAGTCTGGGGAGGACTATGTCTTGGCTGATTTCTCTTCTGATGAGGAAATATCAATAAACAAAATAATAAAAGAAATCATTGACCAACTGGTGGTCCGGTTTAAGATATGAAGCTAGTTCATTTTTGGGATAAATCTTATCGACATAAGGAGGGCGTCAATGGAGTACAGGTCATCTATGTCAACAATTTGCTGCGAACTTTGGCATTTTCACTGGGAGGATTGTTCAGTCCGCTGTATATATTTCTATTGGGTTTTGAGGAGAAGGGGTTGATCTATGGCTTGAAGATATTGATTCTATCGATCGTAATTGAGAGGATTTTTGTAATTGTTTTGAGCTTGCCTATGGGAAAGTTGGTTTTTCGATTAGGGTTCAAATGGTCTGTCCTTTTGGGGAGCCTCTTTCTTTCGATTGTATTTCTTCTGCCGGTAATTTTCCCTCGAAGCCTTTGGTTGATCGTGGTCATGTCTATATTGTCCGCATTTGAGATTCTTCTGTATTGGTTGGCGAGATTGTCTCTCATGTCTTTGGATGGAGACCGCGGCCACTATGGACATGAGGTCAGCTTTATGGCGGTGACGTCTCAAGTAGTCGCTATTCTGGGTCCGTTTGTCGGTGGTTATCTGGTGACGACCGGAGGGTTTCGGATTTTGTTTGCCGTGGTGGCCGGAGTAAGTATTATTTCATCTTTGCCGATGTTTTTTGTTGAAAATCATAAGATCAAAGACGGAATAAGTGTAAGAGGAATGATTGATTTTGTTAAAAGCAGGAAGAATTTCCATTTGAATATCGCCTTTTTTGGGCAGGGCATCAATAACGCGATTGACGGATTTTTTTGGGTTGTCTATTTTTATTTGATCGTAAAAAACTTTGAGTTGATTGGTGGCATTACCTCGGTGATTACGGCGCTGACTATTTTGGTGATCTATCTGGCCGGAAGGCGGTTTGATCAACAAAGAGCGCAAGGAAAACACGCCGATGGGAGAAATTTTACGATCGCCACTTATTGGATTGCCCTTTTGACCTTTATTCGGCCATTGTTTACCGGTCTGGTCAGTTTTGTGACCTATGATTTGGCGACAAGTTTATCGGGTCCGTTTTGGTATATCCCTTACGATAGCTATCTATTTTCGGCGGGGAAGAGGGCGGCTTCCCCATTGGCGTTTTTTACGTATCGAGAGGTAGTCTATTCGGTGGGACGACTGGGGATTGCCATGGTTCTTTTCTTTTTGATATCGATCGTGCCGACGGGACTTCTGTGGTGGGTGATTTTTGCATTTTCTGCTATCGGAATTCTAATGACTGGTGGTCTTCGAAAGGAAAGCTAGAGCCTCACCCCTCCCCGCTGAGCGGGGTGCCTCCCTCTCCGTGGATACTGAGAGGGGAACAGGGTAATATATCTACATGGCGGGATTTAGTGGGCTTGGAAAAATACTTTCGACTTACAAAGTTGATGAGGATAAGCAGAGAAGAATTAGTCGAGAGTGGCAGGACTACGCTTATCGACTGGCCTTGGAACTTTCCGATAAATCCCACACTAGTTTGTATATGAGATTGGCAAAGAATACCCCAAGACCGATACTGGAGGAGGCGAGAATGTTTGTGAAGGGAGCGATGAACGCCAAGAATAAGGGGCGACTATTTATGTGGAAAGTGAAGGAGTTGAAAACTGCGGCTAGCGAAAAGTAATTGTTTTGGTATGATGAGGGTAATAAAAAATGCAAATAGGCTTGTTTGATTATCATTTGGAGCTGGAACGGATTGCTCAGGAGCCGGCTTATCCTCGTGATAGCGCCAAATTGATGTTTATCAGTCGGAAGACCGAAAAGATCGAAGATGGGCTGGCATCTGATTTGGTCAAAAAGTTGGGAACAAACGATGTCTTGGTTTTTAACCAGACAAAGGTAATGCCGGTGCGTCTCTTCGGCCAAAAGTCTACTGGTGGAAAGATTGAATTGTTGCTGACGAAACACATCAACGAAAATACTTGGGAGGCAATTTCGACGCCGGGACTGAAGGCGGGTCAGAAATTGGAGATAGGGGTGTTGAAGGCGGAGGTGGTGGATAGAAATGAGGAGATAATTACTCTAAGGTTTTTTGATCGTGGGGAGTACCTGCGCGAGAGAATTTTTGAGTTTGGAAAGACACCCATCCCACCATATATTCATAGTCTAAAGACGGAGCGGGAATTGCGGAGAATTTATCAGACGGTATATGCCAAAAGAGAGGGTTCGGTGGCTGCACCGACGGCGGGACTTCATTTCACCAAAGAGATGATGATTGCTCTGCGTGATAAAGGAGTCCAACTGGAGTTTCTAACGCTTCACATTGGTCTTGGGACTTTCCGGTCCGTCAAGACCGAAAAGATTGAGGATCATAAAATGCACACGGAGAGATTTTCTCTGGATGAGGAAACTGCCCGAAGATTGAATCAAGCTAAGGCCGACGGAAAAAATATTATTTCAGTTGGAACAACAACAACGAGGGTTTTGGAAAGCTGTGCCGACGAGAGTGGGGTCTTGTCGCCCAAAGAAGGGGAGACGGGGATTTTCATTTATCCGCCTTATAAATTTAGGTTCGTAGACCGGCTGATGACAAATTTTCATTTGCCAAAAAGTACCTTGCTAATGCTGGTGTCGGCCTTTGTCTCGACCCCCAACACTAAGGATAAATTTACTAGTTTCAAACGAAGTTTGATTGGAAAAGCCTACGCGCACGC
>Ga0075698_141_pt1 | contig 7523 bp, 6 predicted proteins | sample RifGroA2_FD_67729 | JGI IMG/M metagenome (GOLD analysis project Ga0075698, IMG submission 67729) | Microgenomates (Woesebacteria) bacterium GW2011_GWA2_44_33 | reverse complement strand
AAAGACTGTCGTTACAAATTCGGAGGTGAAGTTCGCAAGTGCCCTATTTGCCAAAATACCTTCACAACCAGAGGCACCACTTTCTGCTCGAAGGAATGTTCAAGAGAGGCGAGAAAAGCTGAGTCTGTGGAAGTAAAAACAGGAGTGTGTCGAATTTGTGGCAAGCCATGTCCTAATGGGGAAGCAGTCTGTTCGTGGGAATGCGCCGTGAGGTTTAATGAGGTGAGGTAAACAAATAAAATCCCCCCTTGCGAGGAGATTTCTCCTTACTTGGGGGGGTGTATGTTGCAGAGAGTTACTTGCGGCGAGATGAAGCCGAGGAAGCAGTGAAGATTGGTCCGCCGATTCCGAGGATGAAGCCGAAGTTATACCAATTACCGTTGTTGTGCACCTGATAGACGCCGAAGTTTCCGCCGAACAGGTTGCCGATGAAGGCAAAGATGGCGGTCATTCCGTCCCAGAGACCATTCCAAAAACCATAGACCTTGCCAGTTGATTCCAGCGCAGTGTTGGTCATCGGATTGGGGGTTCCGCAAGCGGTAAGGAGCAGAGTGCCGAGCACGAGGATGGCGACAATCACGAGCAGTTTCTTGTTGTTCATTCTTTTCTCCTTGAGATGAAAGATGGAAAAACGGTTTAATGTGGGGGTTGGGAGATTCCCAACCTTATGCGATAGATTATATCATAATATGGGTTATATGTCAAGTTATAGGTCTACCATGTGGCTGGAGCTGAGGCTAAAAATGGCCCATTACGCCATAATTTGTCCGTAATTTGGATTCTTGCTCTCAAGGATAGATATTTGTAACGCAATCTGGTGTAATTCCCTAAATCCCGTCCGAGCCATATTCCACCACCCGCTCACTCAAAATGAAGTCCCCCCTAGTCTATCGGCAGACCCATAGATCGTCAAATACGGTCGTTTTTGGTATAATAACCCCAAACACCTTAACAAGAGACGGAGAGGAGGCTAATCGTGCCCTATTCAAACCCAATATTTATTCGGATCGGTTCACGAGCGAACTACATTTGCGAGATGTGCGGTAAGGACGTTTCGAAGGTTCCTAAAGGACAGCACACTGCTTCCTTTGCTGGACATTCGATATACACGCTACATCTGGTTATGTTGGACTCCGATGCATCCAAGTGTATTGTAACAAGTGCGCCGACAAGATTGTCCCAGATGAGGGGAAAAATTCTTCCCGTTAGAGGTTTTCCTGTGATTAGCCTGGATCGTAGGGATGACGGATTTTGCCTCTGCCACTCCTGTCATGCAGGAATTCATTCAATAGCTTTGGAGGAAACAAAGTTAGTTATCCCTAACTACATAGGAAGAAACTCTGCCCCGGCAGTGTTGGGCGAGGTTTCCCTGTATTTCATCAATCGTGGTAGATTTTAAACGCTCTTAATAGGGCGTTTTTGTTACGTCGTTGCAGTTGAATGCTACAAATCTTGCTTATTTTTGAGTTAAAATAAACATGTCTTGGCCGGGGTGGTGAAATGGTAGCCACGCGGGACTTAAAATCCCGTTCCCTCTAAAGGAGTGCGGGTCCGATTCCCGCCCCCGGCACATCTGACTCGGTAGCTCAGCTGGATAGAGCGACTGCCTTCTAAGCAGTAGGTCGGCGGTCCGAGTCCGCCCCGAGTCACATATAAAATATTTGTTCGTCGCTTATGATATAAAATATTTGTTCGTCGCTTATGACGCGACTGTCCCTCGCTTCGCTTTGGGATTTCAGCTGAGTACAGCTTCAACCTACTAAGCAGTAGGTCGGCTACGACCCCTCCCCGAGTCACAAAAAAACTATAGTCGCATGCCCTTTTACCTAAATAAGGGGATGATGTATCTATGAATTCTTTCTGCTGTCAAACGGGTCAAATCGTCGCCCAAAAAGACATTTCCTTTTCCATCTTTGATGATGTTTTGAAAAGTTAGAAGTTCCTTTTCAGTATATCCCATTTCTGATCGACACTCGAAGACATCCGTGTCAACATTCCATATTTGCTTGGTCCAAAGTCTCTTGCTGATGGTAGGTAAAACCCTTTTGCTCAGAATCCATCGATTAAAAAATTTTGGTAACAAAAAATTTAGAGAGGGTCCGGGAGAGGTATCCGGTCCGATTCTCATGGAGTCTACTACTCCGACAGCAGGGAGGAGCGGACAGCCGCAACCAATGGTATACACATGAGGATATCTTCGACGGATATTTTTTAGAAAGTTTCTCAAAAAATCATGCGCTTGTTTGCCTGACAGACGAGGATCAAAAAATACACTATACAGAAAATCGAGCTTGATGAGACTAAATCCACATGTGTTGAGCAAGTAATCAATGGAATCATCAAGGTATTGTTGGACCTCTGGGTTGGTGATATCCAGCAGCCATTTCTTGTGGGGGAAATATCGATCCCATGGTGTAAGATTTCGACCCTCTACCCGCCTTCCATTTTTGCGGGCGAGCCACTCGGGATGCATTAAGGCAACTTGGGACTTGGGATCGACCAAGAATGGGGCAATCCAAATACCGGATTTAATCTGAAGCCGTGAAATTCGATTGACTAATGATTTTAAACCGTTGGGAAATTTCGTTTTATTTTCCGTGAGCCAATCTCCCCAAGGACACCAGCCATCGTCGATTAATACAGTGTCTAGGGGTAGTTTGTATTTTTTTCTTTGATAGACAATCCATTTAGCATGGCCCAAGATACGTCCTTCATTGATATTTCGACCAAATATATACCATGAACACCAGCCGAAGACAGGTTTTTTCAGCTTTATGGGAAGAACGATTTTTGATGGAATAAATAGCTCCTTTGCTTTAGGAGGAAAATAATTGAAAGGAAACCTTATGAAACTTTTGGCGGAGGTGCTCCATGACTGCCATCCGGTAGCCATTAATTTATTTATAATTGTTTTCGAGTTTTGATCTAGGACCATGGATTTATATATACCATGTACGGCACCATAAAGCAGAAAAAACCACCCTTGCGGGTGGTAGGAGGAAAATTAATTCGAGCGTGTTATGGCTTCGAGATAGATCTCGTTGAAAGATAAATATCCCAATTCCGGGAGTCCCATCTCCTTACGGTCTTCGAGAAGAATAGCCACATCGTCGCCATACTTGCGTTTAAAGGCGGTTTTGAGTGATTGTCTGGCGACATGAAAGACATTCTCGGTGGGTTCGTGTATTTCCGAGGCGATCTGGTTGATAACACCAACAAGAAAATGGCTCGAGAGCTGAGATGTTTCGCCGTTGTAGTCTAGGCCACTTCCGATAAGACGGCTCATGACGTAATCAGTTTTTAAGTAGTCCATTTTGAGCTGATCTTTGGCTTGGTTGGTGTCGGTGACACCGAGTCCATCACCGGGAGCAGACTCCAGAATGACGGCCGGAATATCAAGAATTTCGCCGAGATCTCTGACTTCTTCCTTGGTGAGATATTGAATGACTTTAACGTCACCAACGTCACCATGTTTGGTCCAGAAACCCATGAGAAGTTCAGATAGGTCGTCGGTGTCGAGAACAATACCACCTAAGAGCTGGGCCCGGTCATAAAGATGAAGTAGGCGGATGCGACATTTGAGATTGCCGTTGGCCACTCGGAGTCTTGGTGAGTTATGGTGTTCGTTTTGTCGAATTGGAGACTGACGATACCAGTCGGTGTAGTCATACTCATTTAATTCGAACCCCAATTCTTGTGCTAGAATTCGGGCTTTTTTCAAATCGTTGGGATTGCTTTCGATGCCGATAAAGTCGAAAGTGTAACCACATTCATATCCCTGAGTTTTCAGTAATTTAATTGCTCTAAGTCCGATGGCGGCCATTACCGCTGAGTCAAGACCTCCAGAAATACCGAGGACAATATGATGAAGGCCGTTTTTTTTTAGGTACTGAGCCAGTTTAGTCACGGCTAATTTGGTGATCAGACTAGCTTGATTAAGGGTTAGGATTTTCATGATTCTCCTTTTAAGGTACAAAGTGTTGTTAATACACTTTGTAGTATATCATGAGGTACTGGACTGGGCAAGGGCTTGAGGGAGATCAAAATACTTACCTAGTATGTGTTTTTAAGTTCTTCGCGGTGGCGACGGCGTTCGACGGTGGTCAGGTATTTTTTACGAAGCCTCAAGTTCTTGGGCGTGATTTCCAAAAGTTCGTCAGACTCGAGGAAGTCTAAACACTGTTCAAGTGAGTACTTGATAGCTGGAACAAGTTGAATGACGCCATCAGACGACTTTGAGCGCATGTTGGTTAGCTGTTTGCCCTTACAAGCGTTGATCTCGATATCCTCAACCTTTGCGTTCATGCCCACAATCTGACCTTCGTATATCGAATCGCCTGGCTCAACGAAGGTAAGACCACGTTCCTGAGCCGCCTGAAGGCCATAAGAAAGGGCCTCGCCTGAGTTTGTAGCTATAAGAACACCCCTACGCATCTTGGGCAGGTTTGGGCCGACTGGTTCGAAGTCAATAAATTGACTGTTGAAGATGACCGTACCCTTGGTAGCCGTTAATAGAAGTGAGCGCAAGCCAAGAATGGCTCTGGTGGGCATGCGATAAACGAACTCTGTTTCTTGATCTGTGACTGGTTCCATACGGATCAGATGTCCAAAACGCTTGCCAATTTCCTGAGAAATAGTGCCCAAATAATCATTAGGAACGACAATGTTGACCTCTTCGAAAGGCTCACACCTTTGCCCGTTGACCTCTTTGTAAATGACTTCCGGCTTGCCGACTTCTACCTCATAACCTTCTCGGCGAAGCGTTTCTAGTAAAACAGAAAGATGAAGCTCTCCCTTACCTGAAACTTCATATTTACCGTTTTCCAGTTTTCGGAGTTTGAGGGAGAGATTTGTTTCCAGTTCTCGAGCTAATCTCTCTTCAATCTGGCGGGCAGTAGTGAACTCCCCTTCCCTACCGGAAAGAGGTGAAGTGTTGGGTCCAACAGTGACATGAAGGGTCGGCTCGGTGATCTTGGCGGAGGCAAGTGGCTCAATGTCACCCGAAGTTGAGACCGTTTGACCTATCTTAATTTCTTGAATACCGGTAATGGCAACGATGTCGCCGGCGAAAGCTTCTTTGACTTCTTCTCGGTGAAGGCCGTTGGAAACAAAGACTTTGTCGATTTGCCCTGATTTGACAGTGTCGCCAATGATGGTAATCTTTTGGCCTGGTTTAACCGTTCCTCGAAAAATTTTTCCTATCACAATACGACCAAGATGAGAGTCATAATCCAATGAGGAGGCAAGCATCTTGAAACTGCCTTCTTGGCTATTGGTTGGAGCCGGAATATATTTGATGATTTCGTCGAGCAAGGGGACGACACTGCCTTCTTGGTTGAAATCAACCGGTGGAGTAGCGAAGACTTTGCCGGTACGACTGACGGAATATAGTGTGGGGTATTCGAGCTGTTCATCCTGAGTCGCAAGTTCCAGAAAGAGATTGCCGATCCGATGAACTGTCTTGGTTATGTCTGCGTTGGGTTTGTCAATTTTGTTGATGACCACGATGACCTTGAGATTTAGCTCAAAAGCTCTTTTTAGAACGAAGCGGGTTTGCGGCATGGGTCCTTCTTGCGCGTCAACGATGAGAAGAGCCCCATCGGCCATGCCTAGAGTACGCTCAACTTCACCCGAAAAATCGGAGTGGCCAGGGGTATCGATAATATTTATCTTGGTGCCATTATAGTTGACGGAAATATTTTTGGCCAAGATGGTGATACCCCGCTCTCTTTCCAGAACGTTACTATCCAAAAGGGTGGTTTGATTCATTTCGTCTTGGTTATCACGAAAAATATGTGACTGTTTGATGAAAGCGTCAATGAGGGTTGTTTTGCCGTGGTCAACGTGAGCAATAACGGCGATGTTTCTGGTGTTTAACATAATTGTTTTGAGCTTTTGACATTTAAAAAACCCTGCCTCGCCGGCAGGCAGGCCCGCTGCAGGGCTTAACCTGTCTATTATACACCCTATGGGGTATGTTTGCTACTTGGAGAACTTGCCGGTGAGTTTGATGAGATGGGCAGAGTACTGTATCTGACGGACCTCACCGTCTTCGGTTTCGATTTGATCTGTATCAGCAATCTTCTGGTACTGTTGAAGGTAGTTGCTGAGTGCCCCCTTAAGCTCCTTGAGCTCTTGACGCATATCTTTGATCTTTTGATTTAGAGAGGCGTTCGAAGGAGACTTGAGAACGTTTTGCTTAGCTTCGGCCTTTTTTTTGTTTACTTCCTTGCCTTCATCGGCGGCTTTCTTGTAGTCAGTGTCATTGTTCAGGACGTCATTGAACATTTCGGCTTGTTTGCCCAACTCAGTCTTGACCGTCTCGATGTGGGCAATGTGGGTCTTTATCAAGTTCTCAATGGCGAAGAGGCTGGTAACGGCGGCATTGGTGCCTTCGGGTAATGTGGTTTGGGTGTTTGTTGTATCCATATTATTATATTTCTAAAATAGACATCACTAAGGGTAAGACTTCTCGGTATAGTTTGTCAAGTTCTTTTTCGGAAAACGAAGACTTCAAAAGTTTAATTTTTATTGTAGGGTGTCGACCTTCGAGTATGGCTTTGAATTCGGCATAGTCTGAGTCACTAAAATCTCCGTCACGATTAGTTTGTCCATCTGATTGTTCTGCTCGATGTATCAGTTTGTCTGCTTTTGTTGTGTCGACATCTCGGCACATAATTAGATTCTGTCTCATATCCGGTTCAATGCGCATTTTCTTCCTTCCTCTTCCTAATTTCGTCAGACCAAAATGGTCGGTCATTCTAGTGTCTAAATTGTTTAATACATCAACGAATTTCTGGTTCGATTTCCTGGTCGCCGTTATTTGCCGAAAGGCTCTGTAGTTCAAGAATCGAGAGCTCTTCATTTCGTAAGTGTCGGTCATTGAATAAACAAATTCTCCGGAGTTTTCATCCTCGTTTAGCATCCTGACACTGACACAGTCTGTCTTTCGAGAGTTTACTAAATCTCTAACGGGTGGATGTTTAAAGAATTCCGTTATTGCTTTCTCTACTTCTGATTCCGTCCTGGTTTCTGTTTCAATCCCTTCAGGGTTTTTGGAAAAAAATAAATATACCTCTTTTTCAGATAGAATTTCGAATAATATTGAACGTGTGAGATTCCTTGGATTGCTTGGTTGGTGTGTTGTTTTATTTATCTGGGCGTGGATTTTTCCGTCTTCATTTGCCTTTCTTATTTCCTGAACAATCTTTTTGGCAAGTTCATTGGGCGGAGGAAGTTCCGTAAGTATTACCTTCTGTCTCTCTTGAAGCCTATGGTCTGAAAGCCACTCAATATCAAAGGCACTCGCTTCTCTAACAATATCTAAGTACGATTTACTAGCCGATGGTGTTTCGGGTGATGGGTCTGTTGGTTCGTTTCCGACTGACATGAGATCACTATAGCTACTTTATGGGTAAAAGCGCAAGGCCTTAATGATTGGGGATAATGTCGGGCCAGGACATGATTTCGGCGATGGCACGAAGAGAGTTGGCCGGGATTTGTCTTTCGAACCCGTTGACATC
>Ga0075698_139_pt2 | contig 7599 bp, 7 predicted proteins | sample RifGroA2_FD_67729 | JGI IMG/M metagenome (GOLD analysis project Ga0075698, IMG submission 67729) | Microgenomates (Woesebacteria) bacterium GW2011_GWA2_44_33 | reverse complement strand
CCGTCGTCCCGATGCCGAAATTGCCGGTGTTAATCCAAGAATTTCCGTCGGATGTGCCTGTCAGTTTAATAAGAGCCGAAGTTGTTGCAGTTGCCCCTACTAAGATGTCGTCTGTTATATTAGTTGGAGAAAGAGCCCCGCTGTTTCTTTGCCAGAAGCCGGAGGTTGAGCCTCCTCCCAAGGCAATCCAACTTGTTCCGTTCCAAAGATAGGTAGTTGTATCGGAAGTGTTATAAATGAGAGTTCCTTGACCGATGGCGGTGGGGTTTGTTGAGTATCTTCCAAGTTGAAGTTGTCCGTCAAAGATTGCGTTTCCCTCGTCAACATATAAAGCCGCCCCCTCAACTGCTCCATCGTATCTTTTGAGTGTCAGAGTAGAGTAGATCGAATTTGCTTTACCTCTTTCGTCTAAGGTCAGGGTCAAAAGGTCGGCAAGAGCAGAGGCTTTCTTGATTATGGTCCCCGAATCTCCGGCTCCCTGGCTAATGCTAAAATTACCCGAGGTTTGAGAGTAACCGGTGATATTAGTTAAGGCTCCCGCCGAACTAACTCTTACCGTATCATTGGTTGAAATATCGCCATCGACATTGAGATCTCCCCCAACATCGGTGTTTCCCAAGGCATCCACACTGAAGCGGGTGACGGGGTTTAAGCCACTTTGTAGTCTTATGAGGTCGTAGCCCGTTGCGTTATTGGCCACGACTCCGTAGTAAAGAGAGCCAGAGGTCAGATTCGGAGCCTGGGCATTTAAGAAGTTTTGTCCCGTGCCTTCAAATAAGAAATGGGCGATTCCGCTTCCATCAGGATTGATGGTAATATCTCCATCGGTAGTATCGCCTGTAGAAAGGGTAAGTGAGGAAACCGGTGCGCCGCCTATCAACAAATTGCCAGCTTCAAAAGAAGCCCACTCAAGAGTCGTTTCTATCAACTTAAGGGCCTCTTCTAGGAAGCTTGACGTTTCTGACAAGAAGGAAAACCAGAATGACCAAAACAAGTGGGATTCCCAGCTTAAAAACGTTGGAGAGTTTAAAGCGGGGAGCCCTGGTAGTAATAATTTGTGCTCCGGGGGTAAGGGGCGGGAGCATTTCTTGGATGGGATTTTCGGGGATATGACCCTCTTGATGAGCCCAGCCGAAGAAGCGCTTAAGGGCCGCCATTCTTCTTTTTGCGGTGGCCGGACTAGCCTGCGAGTTTATTTGTCTTTGATATTCTCTTAAAAGTTCGGGTGAGAAATACGGCAGATTGGGCATAGGCAGTTAATTTCTTATTTCCAGCCAGTTGATGAAATGTTTTACGTCGGAAATGTAGTTTTTGACGGTATTTTTGGAAACCTTTTCAGCTTCAAGCTTTTTTTCAAAGAGGGTGATCAAGGGGTGGATAGATGGAGAATGAGAGGCAGAGATGTCGATGTTGGCGATCCCTTCCATGAAGTCTGAATTTGCTATTTGAGAGGCAAGCAAAAAGCGCGAGAGATGCCTTAAGGTAGAGAGCCTGCGGTTAACCGTCTTCGGAGAAATGTTATTTTGGGTAAGAAAGATTTTATACTCGTGGGCGAGCCTAGTATTGATAAACGGAATGATTTCAGTTACCGTTTCGGCGAAAATACCCCAGGTACGAACCTTAAGTATTATCCAGCCGGTGAAGTGGGAGATATCAGAACGATAGTACTTAAGGGACTTATCAGAAACCCCGGAGGAGGAAAGGTAATCAAAAAAACTATTTAGAAATTTTTGTGAACTTAGTGAAAGGTCCATGGCAGTTTAAAGCTAAATTATATAAATTATACGCATTATACTATTGTTAAAAAGGTAATACGGGGTGTCAATAGCCATTTAGTCTGAGAAATAAGACGCAAGATATTCTTATTTTCACTATTAACTATAGTAGAATTTCCGCATCGATATTTATCAACCTATTAGCATCAATCCCCATCAAGTGTATTACCAATAAGTGAAGAATATTGCTAAAAAACCTATGAAAAATGAAGCTACCCCGTTATCTGCGGAATTTTGCGGAAAACATCTGTATTATTACACTTTTGCGGTTTATGTAGCTATATTTGCTTAAATTCAGCCAATAGCACTATCTCGTTATATCTGCTAGGAATTATTTGACCGCTTTTGGGCCAACTTCTCGGCGCTTATATGAGTATTAGCCTTATTTAGTCGAAGCGGTTCTTTGATGAGGCTTTTGGTGTACTTTTAGAACCCCAATTGATTTTGATATATTATGTTTTAGTATTTTTGCCTATTGATGTTGTCAGGTTAGACTAGCTGTATAATCGGTTTATGTCAAGAAATAAAAAATACGATAGTCGAGCGGTAGAGGCCAAATGGCAGAAAGAGTGGGAGAAGGCCAAACTTTATACTCCGGATATTGAGAAAATCTCCCTCGACTCCGCTCGGGATGCAAGCACTTTTTACAATCTCTGGATGTTTCCGTACCCCTCGGCCGAGGGACTGCACGCCGGCCACGCTTTTTCCTCCACCGGCAGTGATATCTACGGCCGGTTTAGGCGGATGCAAGGGGAAGATGTCTTTCAGCCGATAGGCTACGACTCCTTTGGCATCCACTCCGAGAATTTTGCTTTAAAGATAGGCGAGCACCCCCAAACAATGCTGGCTAGAACGACCAAAAATTACGAGAAACAGCTTCGAAGTCTGGGTCATGGCTACGACTGGACCCGAACCGTAACTACCTCTGACCCGGATTACTACAAATGGACCCAGTGGCTTTTCGTCGAGCTTTTTAAGGCAGGCCTTGCCTATCGGGCTAAGTCGAGCGTTAATTGGTGCCCTTCCTGCAAGACCGTGCTGGCGGACGAACAAGTCGTTAGCGGCAGTTGCGAAAGGTGCGAGTCTCCGGTGGAGAGAAGAGATCTTGAACAGTGGTTTTTCCGAATTACCGAATATGCGGAGAGGCTTTTGGCGAATTTGGAAAAGATAGATTGGCCAGAGAAAATAAAGACGGCTCAAAGAAACTGGATAGGCAAATCCGAGGGAATGCTGGTTAAATTTAAAATTGACGGCACGGAGGCCGAAATTGAGGTTTTTACGACCAGGCCGGACACCCTCAACGCAGTTACTTTTTTGGCGACATCGAAATTGTACAAGGAGGGGGATAGAGAAAAGATCGGTAAATTTAGCGGTAAGTATGCAGTTGATCCTTTATCCGGCCGCAAGCTTCCTATTTGGGACACAAATTATGTGGCTCCTGATTATGGTACCGGCGTGATTATGGGGGTGCCCGCCCACGATGAACGTGATATGGATTTTGCCAAAAAGTATGGTTTGGATATAGTCAAGAAAGAACCGGATAAAAGTCTTTGGAAGAAGATTGAAAAAGAAGGTTGGGGTAAACCGCATATAAACTACCACCTTCGGGACTGGTTGATATCGAGACAGCGCTACTGGGGGCCTCCCATACCCATGATTTACTGCGAAAAATGCGAAAAAGAAGGAAAAGGCGAGAGAGAAGAAATGCCGGGCTGGTATACGGTTTCGGAAGATGAACTCCCCGTTAAACTGCCGTTTGTTGAAGATTACCGGCCGCAAGGCACCGGCGTTTCACCCCTAGCCACGGACCCGGAATTTTATCAGGTTGACTGTCCGGGTTGCGGCTCGGAGGCTAGACGCGAAACCGATGTTTCTGATACGTTTTTAGACAGTTCGTGGTATTTTTTGAGGTATCCCTCGACTCGTTCCGCTCGCTCGGGACAAATCCCATTTGACCCGGAAATAACCAAAAAATGGCTCCCGGTCAATCTTTATTTTGGAGGTGCTGAACATGCCGTACTTCACCTCATGTACGCTCGTTTTGTAACCATGTTTCTTTACGACATCAAAAAAATCAAGTTTGAGGAGCCTTTCCCGAGGTTTTTTGCCCATGGGCTGATGATAAAAGATGGGGCCAAGATGAGTAAAAGTCGGGGAAACGTGGTCAGCCCGGATGCTTATATCGAGCAGTTTGGCGCGGATTCTTTTAGGCTCTACCTGATGTTTATCGGTCCGATGGACGGCAGCCCCGATTTTCGGGATACGGGGATGGCAGGAATGAGACGGTTTACGGAACGGGTTTGGAAGCTATTCAGCCAATATTCAGACGTTGTTTTGGTAGAGGAAAAAGACAGCCGGGAAGTCCTGAACAAAATGCATCAAACTATAAAGAAAGTAACCGAAGATATTCAGAACTTTAGATATAACACCGCGATTTCTGCCATGATGGAGTTTGTCAATCTACTCTATAACAAGACGGAGGCAAATATCAAAAGAGCCCATGGGGGAATAAGATGTGCAGAGTGGGACGAAGCCTTACGGACGCTGGCGCTTCTTTTTGCGCCTTTTGCGCCGCATCTGGCCGAGGAGGTCTGGGTTGAGGGACTTGGGCAGGAATTCTCAATACATACGGCTCCTTGGCCCAAATATAACCCGGCCTTCCTTGAAGTCAGGGAAATTGAAATGGTCGTCCAGGTGGACGGGAAGCTAAGGACAACCCTTGTAATTCCCGCTGACGAGGCTAAAAAGGAGGAAAAAGTAGTAAAATTAGCCAAATCGGATGCTAAAGTGGCCAAATGGCTGGGGAAGGGAGCAAAAAAGACGGTTTTCGTACCGGGGAGACTGATTAACTTCGTTATAGGGTAATAATGCTAAAACTGCCCGATAATCTAGACGATTTACTCTTCAAATTTAGATATGTCATTTTGATATTTCTTCTGGGAGCCATTCTAACGGGCGTAGGACTCTTTATTAGTCAAAATGAGAGAAATGGGGATACGGACCGGGTTGAAGTTCTGACGGGGGCTACAGAGGCCCAAAATGATGATTCAGAAATTGTCGTGGAAATTGCCGGAGAAGTCGAAAGACCGGGGGTTTATAAACTTCCTAAAAATTCCCGGATAGAGGACTTGCTGGTTGCCGCCGGCGGGGTTTCCCCAAACGCCGACAGGGACTGGATGGAAAAGTCCCTAAACCGGGTGGCCAGACTTTCCGACGGGACGAAAATTTACATCCCGTCGGTTGGCGAGCAGGTGTCAAACCCTTCCGGTGAAAGTCGGGGGAGTGGTGGGTCTAACCTCATAAATATCAACCTTGCCAGCCAAAAAGAGCTGGAGTCTCTCCCAGGAATTGGCCCTGTTTACGCCCAAAACATCATTGAACACCGTCCTTACTCAAATGTCGAGGAGTTACTGACCAAAGGGGCCCTAAGGAAAAGTACTTACGAAAAAATCAAAAATTTGGTGACGGTCTACTAAATGCGATTTTTGTTTTGGGGAACCCTGATTATTTTAGTTTTGGTCAGGATTTTTTTGACAAAACCTATTTATCCGGAAGGAAAAATGGTTAGGGTAAGGGGGACGGTTAGGGAAGAGCCGATAAAATATGATTACCAGCAAAAGATAAATCTTTTGGGGTTAAAAGTTTTTCTGCCAAAGTTTCCCGAAATTTCTTACGGCGACAAAATTATTGTCGAGGGAGTGGTTAAAGAAGGAAAACTGGAAGGGGCAGAGTTAGTAAGACTGGAAAAAAGTCGGGGACTTTTGGCAAACGTCAGAGAAAAAATTATTGGCTTTTACAAAAAGTCTCTTCCGGAACCCCATGCCAGTTTAATAGCGGGTATTACCTTGGGGGCAAAAGGAGAAATTCCTCCTCTTTTTTGGAAAGATTTGACTAGAACCGGGTTAGCCCACGTCGTTGTTGCCTCAGGAAGCAACGTTTCTTTGGTCGGGGGCTTTTTACTCGGAGTTTTTACCCTGTTTTTTGCCAGAGGAGTCGTCATTCCCCTCATTTTGCTGGCGATTTGGCTTTATGCCGCCTTAGCCGGGCTTGAAGCCCCGATTATTCGGGCGGCCGTTATGGGCAGCATTGCCTTCAGTGCCCAGGCGGCGGGCAAGCTCTCAAGCGCCTGGCGGGCCCTGGTTCTGGCCGCCTTAGTCATGCTGATTGTTAAACCCGAATGGGTAAACGACTTAGGCTTTATTCTTTCTTTTGTGGCCACTTCCTGCTTGATTCTCTTTCAGGGAAGAATTGGAAAATTTTTCAGGAAGGTGCCTGACATTTTAAGGGAGGGGCTCTCTAGCTCCTTGGCCGCCCAAATCGGAGTTACTCCGATACTGTTTGTTACGTTTGGCCAGTTTAACCTCCTTTCTCCGATTGCCAATGCCTTGGTTCTCTGGACCGTGCCTCTTATTATGGCTATTTCAGGGGTGGCGGGACTCTTAGGCCTTGTCCTTCCCGGTTTGGGGAGGCTGGTTTTATACTTGGCCTATCCCTTAACCGGTTGGTTTATATTCATCAATACCCTTTTTGCCAAATGAAAGCCTGGAAGTACTTACTTGGGTTTTTGTTTCTAGCCTCAGTTTCTGTCTGGCTGGCCGCCTTTTCTTCTGAAGACAGGAATCTACACCTAATTGCCTGTGACGTCGGCCAAGGGGATGCAATTCTGGCCGTTTACGGGGATATCCAGATATTAACCGACGGAGGACCCGGAAATTCAGTGCTTACTTGTCTTCAAAAATACATGCCCTTTTGGGATAGGGAAATTGAACTAGTTATCCTCACTCACCCTCAACTCGACCACTATGGAGGACTAGTTGAAGTCTTCAGCCGCTATCAAGTAGGCACTTTTCTGACTAACGATTTTAACCCTAGCACTCAGGGACTCAAAGCGCTAGAAAATGCCGTAGGGGGTAGTGGGGCGAGGGTAGTCAAACCCGCAGCCGGTACCAGACTCAGGTTAGGAATGATATATTTAGATATACTTCACCCGCCAGATGGCCTTAATTCGACAAAAATCAATGATTCGTTGACTATATCAAAATACCTCATCATGGTTCTCGAAACGGAACGACACTTGGTCTTCTGGAAGCCAGCATGCCTGGGTTGGCAGTTATCTCGGTCGGGAGTAGGAATTCTTACGGCCATCCCCATAAAGAAATTTTAGAGATGCTTGAGAATTTTGGAGTTAAGGTTTTAAGGACGGATGAAAAGGGAAATATAGAAGTTGTCTCTGATGGAAAAAGAATTTGGCTAGAAAATTAGTGTAAAAATCAAAAATAAGTTGTAGAATCGATATTATGCGAGATATCATTCTTAAAGCGCTTCAAGAGACGACCGGGGAGAAAGATATCAGCCTTGAATTTCCCGAAAACGAGCTCTTTGGTGACTATTCGACCAATCTGGCGCTGATTTTGGCCAAGGAAGAAGGCAAAAATCCCAAAGAGATAGCGAGCAAAATCGTCGAAAAGCTCGAAAAGGATAAAGAACTGGCCGAAGTTGTCTCTAAAGTAGAGGTTGCCGGACCCGGCTTTATTAACTTCTTTTTGAGCGAGAAAGCCTTGCTCGATGAGCTTGTTAATATCGAAAAACAGCAGGAAAAGTATGGAACGAGTGATTTAGGCAGGGGCAAAACCGTTATCGTCGATTACTCCTCCCCGAATATAGCAAAACGCTTCGGAATAGGTCATTTACGCTCAACCGTCATCGGCCAGTCTCTTTATAATCTCTACCGATTTTTGGGCTATAAAGTCATTGGCGATAACCATCTGGGAGATTGGGGAACCCAGTTCGGAACCCTTCTTTACCAAATCGATTCTAAGGGGCT
>Ga0075698_155_pt2 | contig 8056 bp, 7 predicted proteins | sample RifGroA2_FD_67729 | JGI IMG/M metagenome (GOLD analysis project Ga0075698, IMG submission 67729) | Microgenomates (Woesebacteria) bacterium GW2011_GWA2_44_33 | reverse complement strand
ACCAAAGGCAGAACCAAAAGACACATTCTGCCGTATGCCGCGGCTAATGCCGGCCTAGTGATTGAATGGATGCTCAAAAGTAAGGTAGTAAAAAGGGCCGATCCTTTGGGAAGTTTGAGGCGCCAAGCCGCAACCGTGGGAGACATTGATATCGCCGTTTCTTCCGATAATCCCAAAGAAGCGCTTGAGCATTTTGTCAACTACCCCAAAAAGAGTAGGATTCTTGAGAAGGGTGACCGGACCGCTTCGATAGTTCTTCCCGGGGATGTACAGGTAGACTGCATGGTTCAGCCGCCCGATTCATACGGGGCCCTCCTTCAGCATTTTACCGGTTCCAAACACCATAACATTGCTCTCAGGGAATACGCGATCAAGCACGGGATGAGCCTTTCAGAATACGGGATTAAGACAAAAGGAAAACTCCAGAAATTTGCTTTCGAAGAAAAGTTCTATAAAAAATTGGGGATGGACTGGATTCCTCCGGAATTAAGAGAAGATGCTGGAGAAATAGAAGCCGCTGTTTCTCATAAACTACCCGAGCTGGTTGAACTTAAAGATATTAAGGCCGACCTGCAAATTCACTCGGACTTTGATATAGAAACTAGTCACGATGTCGGCGAGTCGTCAATGGAGGAGATAATTAAGAAGGCCGACGAGCTTGGTTATGAATATATTGCTTTTACCGAACACAACCCAAGTAAGAGCAAACACAACGAAAACCAAATTGTAGATATTCTCAAGCGTAAACGTGAGGCTGTTGATAAACTAAATTACTCATTCGTGAAAAGAACTAAGGAAAGCAGAATAACCGCGCATTCGCGCGTAAAAAAAGTGTTCAATAGCCTCGAAATTGATATTCTTCCCGAAGGGGGACTTGCCATTCCCGAAAAAGCCCTCGAGTTACTTGATTTCGCCCTTGTCTCCATTCACTCCACCTTTAGACTTGCAAGAGGGCCAATGACCAAAAGGGTGCTGGCTGCCCTAGCCTACCCCAAAGTCAAGATCTTCGCCCACCCGACCGCCAGGAAATTAAACATGAGGGAAGGTGTCGAGCTTAATTGGCCGGAAATCTTGGGTTTCTGCAAGAAAGAAGAGAAATGGTTGGAAATAAATGCCGAGCCGATGCGGCTGGACCTGCCCGATACTTTGGTCAGAGAAGCCGTGAAAGCCGGTGTGAAACTTACTTTGGGGACGGACGCACACCACCAGGAGGCCATGAACAATATGCTGTTCGGGGTTTCCGTTGCCAGACGCGGCTGGGCCACCAAAGACGACATCGTTAATAGCCGGAGCTTGAAAGAGTTTGAGAAAATGATACATTAATAAGTAATGTAAAGGAGGTGAAGAAAAGATGATTTATCTATTAATAGGAATTTTGGTTTTAGCCGGACTTTGGGTTATTGCCACTTACAACTTTTTTGTCAGTTCCAAAACCAGGATTAAGGCCTCGGTTCAGGAAATAGGCAACCAACTGAAAAGACAGGCGGACTTGATTCCCAACCTTGAATCTTCGGTCAAAGGCTACTTAGCCCACGAAAAAGGCATATTTGAAAAACTGACGGAAGCAAGAAAGGCCATCGCCACTGCGGTTGATTCAGGCAATGTTCAGAAGATGGCGGATGCGGGGGCCAAACTCGCCGCGGTTCTGCCGTCTCTTACGATTGCAGTCGAGGACAACCCTGAGCTCAAAGGTTCGGATGTGGTTGCAAAATTGATGGATGAGCTTAGAGACACGGCTGACAAAATTATGTATGCCAGGCGCCTAGTTATCGACTTGACAGCCGATTATAATGTGCGACGAGTAACCATGCCTTCCAGTCTGGTTGCCAATCTTTTAAAGCTTGAAGAATTACCGGGGCTGATTACCCCTACCGAAGGAAAACACCTTAAGGTCTCGGAGGAAGAAACAGAAACTCCCAAAGTGAAGCTTTAAAGATGGGAATAACACATCGGAATGATTAATGTCTACGAGGCCCAGGCGGCTAACAAAAGGAAAAGTGCCCTAATTATCGGGCTATTTATTCTTTTTGTGACAGTGTCCGTTTACGTAATTTCCCAGGCAATGGGAGTTTATTTCGGCTACGAGCCGGGGGGATTAGGGGTTGCCGGTCTGGCCTTACCGTCACCGAAAACCTAAGCATTGCCACAGGAATTCCCAAGCCAAAGCTTTATGTCATAGAAGATTCGGCTCCCAATGCCTTTGCAACGGGCAGGGACCCCGACCATGCCGTCGTATGTGCTACAACCGGACTATTACAGAAACTAACCAGAACCGAACTCGAAGGAGTGATCGCACACGAACTATCCCATATAAAAAATTACGATACGCGTTTAATGTCGATAGTGGCGGTCCTGGTGGGAATGGTTGCACTCTTGGCCGATATTTTTCTTAGAGTGAGTTTTCGAAGCGGAAGAAGCGATAGAAGAGAGAGTCAGGCCTCGGCTATTTTTCTTCTTCTGGGGATAATTTTTGCGATACTCTCTCCGATAATTTCCCAACTAATCCAGCTGGCGGTTTCGAGAAGACGCGAGTTTTTTGCGGATTCATCTTCTGTCGCGCTTACCAGACAACCCAGTGGTTTAATATCAGCCTTGGAAAAAATTGCAAAAGACCACGAACCGCTGGAAGCTGCCAATAAAGCCACCGCCCATCTTTACATTGTCAATCCATTTAAGGAAAAAGGCCATGGAGCCGTTGATTGGTTGGCGGGTCTATTTAATACCCATCCTCCTCTCTCAGAGAGAATTGCGGCCCTAACTAAGATGGTTTAAGATAAGCTCATGAGCAAGCTTACCAAGAAAGACGTTGAACACGTAGCCAGCCTCGCAAAACTAAGTATTAGCGATAAAGAACTAGAAAAATACCTCAAGCAACTAGACGAAATCGTTAACTATATAGGCGAGCTCAACGAAGTTGACACCGAAAGTACGGAACCAACGAGCCAGACAACGGGACTAGAGAATATCTTTCGCCCCGACGAATTAAAGCCCCAACAATCTCTCTCTGACGAAGAAGCCCTGGCAGGAACCGAAGAGACCCACAACGGTTATTTCAAAGTTGAAGCAGTATTGACCGAAAGGACGGATAAATGAACTTGCCATTGACAATAAAAGAAACCCAGGCAGGCTTGAAGGAGAAAAAGTTCAAGGCCGCCGAGATAGTTAGAGAGTACTTAGAAAGAATTAAAAAACACGACAAGGGAATAAACGCATTCTTGACGATTTCGGAAGAGCAAGCTTTTGAGGCGGCTGCTAAGGTCGATAGATTACTTGAAAATTCAGGAGAGGATGCTTTTAACCAATATCCTTTATTGGGCGTTACGGTTGCCTACAAAGATCTTTTCTTGACGAAAGGAATAAGAACAACGGCCGGTTCAAAAGTTTTAGAATCGTTTGTTCCGGCTTACTCGGCCACGGTGGTTGAGAGGTTGCAAAAGGCTGGCTGCATTTTAGTAGGGAAGACCAACTGTGACGCCTGGGCACACGGAGCTTCGGGAGAAAATTCAGACTTTGGGCCAACGAAAAATCCCTGGCAGCCCGAATTTGTACCGGGCGGCTCCTCAAGCGGCTCGGCCGCGGCCATCGCCGCCAATTTCTCTCTTATTGCTTGCGGAACGGATACCGGCGGTTCAGTCAGGCAACCGGCAAATTTTTGCGGGGTGGTGGGACTTAAGCCTACCTACGGAGTCGTCTCCCGATATGGAATAATTGCCATGGCCTCATCGCTTGATTCGGTCGGTCATTTTGCCAGAACCGTTGAAGACGCAAGACGCATATTTGAAATCACCAAAGGCGAGGACGGATACGATGGAACTCTCGTAAATCCGAAAGCAAAAATGCAAAATTCGAAATTGAAGATTGGAATTCCGAAAGAGTACTTCATTGAGGGATTAGATAAAGAGGTAGAAGAATCTATTCTAAATGCGATGGAAGTTTTTAGGAAAGAAGGAATAGAAATTGTCGAGGTTAGCCTTCCTCATACCAAATACGCCATTTCAGTTTATTACATCGTCCAGCCGGCCGAAGTTTCCTCAAACTTGGGTCGATACGACGGGGTTAGATACGGGAACGACAGAAATTCTTTCGGGGCCGAGGCAAAAAGAAGAATCATGCTGGGGACCTACGTTCTTTCCGCGGGTTATTACGACGCCTATTATCTAAAAGCGATGAAAGTTCGTTCGAAAATCATTCAAGATTTTGAGCAAGCCTTTGAAGAGGTCGATGCAATTTTGGCACCCGTTTCTCCAACACCGCCTTTTAAATTGGGAGAAAAAGCTGATAACCCTCTTCAGATGTATCTTGCCGACATTTTAACCGTTGCCGGAAACTTAGCGGGGATTCCCGGGCTAGCAATTCCCAGCGGTTTTACGAAAAATGGTCTGCCTCTGGGTTTTCAGCTTTTAGGGCCCAGGTTTTCGGAAGAGACACTTTTTTCTTTGGGAGAGCTTTATCAGAAAGCGACGGATTATCAGCCGAAAGTTGCCATTTAATTTTAGCCATGGTTGAAATTTTTAAACCCCTTCTAAAAAATTCAAAGTTTCTATATCTTTGGGCTTCGCAGTTATTATCACAGCTGGCCATAAATATCATGAATTTCCTTTTACTGGTGAGAATTTTTACGATCACCGGCTCGACGATTGCCGCCTCCTTACTTTGGGTTTCCTACGCATTGCCGGCCATATTAATCGGACCCATTGCTGCCGCTTCTGTCGATATGGTAGCCAAAAGAAGGATGCTAATGATAACCAACCTTTTACAATCTTTGGCGATATTAGGGTATGCCCTGGCGCACACCGAGCGCTTCTTCCTTCTTTTCGGAATTGCATTTGCTTATTCTTTTCTTAACCAGTTTTATGTCCCCGCCGAGCAGGCTTCTTTACCCGGTGTTGTTCCCAAAAATCTTCTGCCTCAAGCCAAGCTGGCTTTTATCAGCGTCAGTTTTTTACCGGAACTAAGAACCCGGGAAAGATTGCCGGAGAGTTTTGAAAAAGGGGTCGTTAAATTTTTTTCAAGAATTGTCGAGGGCTATAAATTTATTAAAGAAAATAGAAACATCCTTGCCCCGTTTTTGCTTCTGATGGCGATTCAGATTGCCGCGGCCGTTGTGGTTGTAAACGTGCCCGTCCTGGCGGTAAATATCTTCAAAATAAGTATCAATTCGGGGGGTTTGCTGATTGTCGTTCCGGCAGGCATCGGAGCCATTATCGGTGCAACTGCCGTCTCGAAGCTTCTTAGAGGCGGACTAAGAAAGAAAAAAATTATCGAGACCTCGCTGTTTTTAATTTCTCTGGCGATACTTCTTCTTGTCTTTATTACCCCCGAAGTTTCCGGCTGGGTCAGAATTCTCTTCGGGGCCTTGATGGTCATGGCGATCGGCGCTTCCTTTGTGGGAGTAATGATCCCTTCCCAGACTTTTTTACAGGAGGCCACCCCGGGAGGGATGAGGGGGAGAGTTTTCGGAAACTACTGGTTCCTGGTTACCCTGGCAACAATCGTCCCGGTTATTTTCTCCGCCACTCTGACCGAGCTTTTCGGTATCCAGTTTCTTTTCGTAATATTGTCGGGACTTTTCTTTAGCGGATTCGTCGTTTCAAAAAAATACGGCCAAAAGTTTATAACAGCCGCCAAACCATGAAGAAGAGTAACCAGCTTCGCTATAAAAATTTTACCGCCGTCATTGGACTCGAGGTTCATATCGAACTGGCGACAAAATCCAAAATGTTTTGTGGCTGCTCGGCCGACCATTTTGGCAGGCCCCCCAACACCCAAGTTTGTCCCGTTTGTTTGGGTCTTCCCGGGGCCCTTCCCTATGTCAACAAGGAGGCCTTATTATCAACCCTAAAGTTGGGCCTAGCTTTTAGCGCCCAAGTCAATAATTTTTCCAAGTTTGACAGAAAACACTACTTCTATGCCGACTTGCCCAAAGGGTATCAAATTAGCCAGTACGATATTCCGCTCTGTACGGGGGGGAAATTTGGAGAAATTAGAATTAGAAGGATTCACCTGGAAGAAGATACGGCCAAACTCGTGCACCAAACAGTTCAAGGCAACAAAGCCTCTTTGATCGACTTTAATCGAAGCGGCGTTCCCCTGGTTGAACTGGTCACCGAGCCCGATTTTAACGACCCTAAAGGCGTTGTCAGTTTCCTTAAAGAAGTTCAGTTAATCGCCAGATATTTGGGTATTTCTTTGGCCGACATGGAGAAAGGCAGCCTGCGCCTTGAAGCCAATGTTTCAGTGGCCCAAGACGCTCAAGTTCCTGACTACAAAGTTGAGCTCAAGAATATTAATTCTTTTAAGTTTTTAGAGAAAGCGATCGTCTCGGAAATTGATAGACAAATCAAACTGCTAACCTCGGGGGAGACGGTGGTTCAAGAAACAAGAGGCTACGATGAGACCAAAAGGACAACTTTTTCCCAAAGAACAAAGGAAGAGGCCCAAGACTACCGCTATTTTCCCGAACCGGATATTCCTCCTTTAAGATTTTCAGATGAGGAAGTTAAAGAGATTAGCCAGTCCCTACCGGAACTCCCGGACCAAGTGAGAAAACGCCTAACCAGTGAGTACCGGGTAAGGGCCGATTATTCGGAGATTTTAGTCGCCGATAGAAAAAGAGTCGAATTCTTTGAAAAGGCCGCGGGGCTGGAAAGAGAAGAAAATATCTCGCCGGCACTAATTGCCGAGCTGATGGTTAATAAAAATATGGATAAAGATTTTTCGGAAGCGGCGGGTTTTATTAAAAGGATTCTTGAACTGACCCGGAGGCAATACGCTAAGGCTGCCGATGTCGAAAAAGCAGTCAAAAAGGTGGTCAGAGAGAATCTAAAACCGGTTGCCGACTATGGCCAAGGCAAAACAGCAGTCTTAGGATTTTTGATAGGCTTGGTTCAAAAAGAACTCAAAGGAAAGGGAGATTCGAAAATGATTAGAGACTTACTTGTTGTAGAATTAGAAAAATGAAGGTTCCCAAGTTTGTCCACCTGCATGTTCACACCGAATATTCGCTTCTCGACGGTCTTTCAAAAATAAACAAGCTTTTTGACCACATTAAGGAAAACGGGATGGACGCCGTTGCCATTACCGACCACGGAGCCATGTACGGAGTGGTCGAGTTTTATAAAAGAGGCCTGAAAGAAGGCATCAAACCGGTCATCGGCATGGAGGGCTACACCACCAATATCAATCACCGGGAGCGTCCCGAACGAGGAAAATTCCAAAATTTCCACTTACTGCTTCTGGCCAAAGACAAAGAAGGCTACGAAAATTTAATGAAGATATCCTCGATTGCCCACCTCGAAGGCTATTATTACCGGCCCAGGGTGGACAGGGAAACGCTGGCAAAATACGCCAAAGGATTGATTTGCACCTCCGCTTGTCCCCAAGGAGAAATTGCCCAAGCCCTAATTTCGGGAAATTACGAAGGAGCCAAGAAGATTGTCGAGTGGTTTTCGGAAGTTTTCGGGGCCGATTATTATTTGGAAGTCCAAAGACACGAATACGGCAAATTTATTGCTGATGTCGAAAATGCCCAACTTAGAAGCGAGCTGGCTAAAATGGCTGAGAATGAAAAAACCATTTTTCAGGGAGTGAAAAAACTCAGCCGGGAACTCGGTGTCCCCATTGTTGCCACCAACGATGCCCACTATGTCAAGGCCGAAGATGCTACTGCCCAGGATTCCCTCGTTTGCATTGCCACCGGCAAGAACGTCAGCGACGTCACCCGCCTTCGTTTTATCGATTCTCCGACTTATTACCTTAAAACTCCCAAAGAAATGACGGAGCTCTTTTCCGACCTTCCGGAAGCCCTCGAAAATAGCGTCAAAATTGCCGAGAAGTGCGATGTCAGCCTGACCCTTGATAAGTGGTTTTTCCCGAAATACGAACTGACCGAAGGAAAAACCCCGGACGAAGAGTTAACCGTCAGAGCCAGGGAGGGACTCAAGGAAAGACTTCCAAAGCCGTCAAAAGAAGCCAGGGTGCGGCTCGAGTATGAACTCGATACCATCAAGAAGAAAGGCTACTCAACCTATTTCCTCATCGTTTCTGACATGGCCCG
>Ga0075698_134_pt1 | contig 8515 bp, 11 predicted proteins | sample RifGroA2_FD_67729 | JGI IMG/M metagenome (GOLD analysis project Ga0075698, IMG submission 67729) | Microgenomates (Woesebacteria) bacterium GW2011_GWA2_44_33 | reverse complement strand
TTTACTTGTATGAGCCACATTGTAGGGAGGATCTGTAAACACCATGTCAGCCAGTTTTTCTCCCATGAGTTTTTTAACGTCTTCTGCGTTGGTAGAGTCTCCACACATCAAGCGGTGGGGACCGATCTGATAAACCTCTCCGTACTTTGATATTGGTTGAGTGATGTTTTTGATTTCTTCTTCAGTATCCCAAGGCTTTTCTTCTTCCTGCTCCAGGAGCATTGTTGTGTCCAAGAGGTTACTTACTTCCACTTCGTTAAAACCCGTGAGGGAGATATCAAAGTCTGACTGAGTTAGGTCAGTAATTATCTGGGCGAGTTTTTCTTCATCCCATTGATCCTCAATCTTGTTAAGTGCGAGGTTTAGGGCTTTTTCCTTTTGTAGTGGAATATCTACGGAACTATAAGGTATCTCTGTCCAGCCTAGCTCTGTCGCCGCCCGTACTCTTTTTTCACCACCTATGATGACGTTTTCTCTACCTTTATGAGTATTAACAACAATAGGCACAGGACAACCAAACTCCTGAAGTGAGCGCTTTAGTTGGTCAATAACACTCCTGGTGACTTTGCGAGGATTGTATTCCGCAAATTTCAGAAGGCTTATTGCTATTGCTGGATATGTTTTATTTTCCATAGATTTAATAATTTTTTAATATTTACCTTCGCTTTAAGAATAAGAATTTCGTACCATCGCAATCTATTCCCATCCTGTGGGAGAAGAGGAATAAACTTGTACTTTTCTTTCTCATTCATTTTTGTTTAACAATTTTTTAATAACTTTCAGCACTTTTTCTCGCTTTTCGACATCTTTGGCGTACTTGGCAATAACATCTTTCTTTGTCAGATTTTCTTCTCTGGCTCCCAAAGGCGAACGCTTGACTACCGTTTCAATCACCGTGTCATCCTCAATGTCCGCTAACGTTTCGATGGCAATCTCCATTCTGAGGATTTCCTCATGAACGCTGTTATAAATCTCGTCTAGTAGTTCTGTTCTGGTTTTGATCATAGTTTTAATACTCAACTTGTACTTTGTTTTTATTGAATACTGCCTGTCTTTTAGTCCAGGTTTCATATTTGATTCACCTCCTTTGTTTGAATGAGTTTTCGACCTATTTCCGTGATGACCAATGTTGTTACTGCGTTTCCAAGGCACTTATATCGCTGGGTGTCACTGATTCCTTCTGTCCAATTATCTGGAAAACCTTGTAATCGCTCGCATTCAACAGGAGTTAGGCGGCGGATATTTAAGCCGTCGTACACTCCGTGTTTATCCTGGCTGGTTAAGGTGAAAGCGGGATCACCATCATTTTTAAATCTTCGACCGTTTTGGCGTTTTTCCATTCGATCGGGAGATAAGACTGGGATCGCGTACAAACCCGTCTTGCCACCTAAGCCACCAGCGTTTCCGGCTATGGTTGAGGCAATGCCATCGGATGAATAGACCCTCTGGCCTTGGCTAAAGTTTCGACTGTTTTGTTTATCGTCTTTTAGCCACATATCTCTTTTTCCTCTGATCCCTCCGATGTAGTGAAGGTAGGTTTCTCCGGCATTTCGGAGGGATCCATAACGGGCATCAATCGTGCTCGAAACCCGCGTCCTTCCTTCTTGTTCTGCATACTTCTTCTGATTAAGAATTGTGTGGCTTTCACCGATAGGAAATATTTCTGGTCGACTTGTTTCTCTAAGATGTCCAACAATGAACACTCTTTCCCGGTTTTGTGGAACTCCAAAATTTTTGCTGTTAAGAACTTGCCATTGATACTCATACCCCAGGTCGGAGAGAACCCCAAGTATTGTCTGGAAAGTTTTTCCTTCGTCTCTGGTGTCTTCAAATCCCAATCTTTTTCCTGCGATACTAAATGATTGACAAGGAAAGCCAGCACAGAGGAGATCGTGGTCTGGGATGTCTTTTGTGTTGACTGTTCTGATGTCTCTGGTGTCACATTCTCCATAGTGTTTTTTGTATATTTGGCTTGCATATTTGTCCCATTCGTTGGACCAGGCGCAATGAAATGCACACTGGCCGTGTTGTGACGCTCCGCTCTCACTGTCGGAGCTACCCTTGGATTCAGTTGCCACTTTTTGTAGCCCATGTCTGAACCCTCCAATGCCGGCAAATAAATCTATAAATCTCATGATTCATGTTGTGTTTGTTGCAGAGCTCTTTCATTTGCTCTGATAAGAATTTCGATTACTTCGTGTGTCGTACCTGTGGCTTTTTGAGCATGGGACTTTAAAACTTCAGCGTTTATTTCCAGCTCTTGGATCGACTTCTTTTGTGGTGTAAGGGTAGACAGTTCTTTCAAGGCAAGTACCAGCTCACGCTCTTCTAAGTCGGCAATGACTGAATCAACTGTTTCTATCCAGTGTTCTGTATTGCAGCCGCTTGAAGGCGGGCAGTATATTTCCCCAAGATCGTTGGTTTCTCCTGACTTTCTGTATTTCTCGTAATACGGTAATGTCGCAATTCCCTTTGATACTGCCTTGCATGCAGACTCAAATGTGGGGAAGTGATTTCTACAGCTACTCCAGCCAAACGGATTACCCTCACATGCATTTTTACCAAAGGTGCTTTCGACTTTGCTTATTCCAACCAGGAGATAGGGGGAAATATTGTTTTCATCTGCGCATGCAACAAACGTATCGCTTTTCTCAGTCAGCGGGCTATCAAATTGTCCGAGGAGTTCTTTGATGGCACCGGTTCTATAAGTGAAATATTCCTGATCTTTAATATCTCCATCAGGTTTCGGAAGAGCAGTAGGTGTTGGAATCGGCGAGATAAGTTCTTCCGACTTACTATTTCTGGCACCTTTGATAAACCCAATAAGGGCAATGCAAAGAATGACCACTAGTATTATTGCTATTAGCTTTTTCATACTTCGTTGCTGGCACAATGCCAGTAAAATAACTGCTCTTTGTTGCGAACTCCGACAGCATCCTTACAGTAAGAAAGTGCGGCAGATAATTTTCCTTCCTGGTTACTAAGAGAAGCTTTCTTGACATGGCTGAAGAATTGGCGTGTTGGCTCACCAACCATTCCGAGTTCACCCCAAATCCTGATAGCGTCAACTTGCCACTCATATCTGATCCCATTATTTTTGCTCTTTGCCGGCTGGTGCTGTTTAACTATTTCTCCAATTGAAGCGATTCCATTTCCTAAATTTTTACGACCCACAGTACTGTTGTCATTTTCTTTGTCTATATCTTTGTTTGTTCTCATTTTGAGACGCGGTGGAGTCTCAATTTGATACGAGTCGTATCTCGGTTTGATACTGACAGTCTCATTTTGAGACTCGAATTTAATCATCACTTCATCGAACCAATTACTGGTCGCTTTGATGAGAGCTGATTGGTCGGGATGCTTTTCTAGAAGACCAAGAGCCAAACCTTTATTTATTGCTCTGAAGACTGTTGCACGCCCAAGATCTAGATATCCTGCCAAGGTTTCTTTCTTTGCGTAGCACCATCCCATCTGGGCGTTCTTGGGATTAGTGGCTAGGTTATGAATTAGGTCAATCACACAGTATTCGTTAATAGTTAAGCCAAGCCTTACCCTGGCATCGTGATTTATAGTTGTGTAGTTGAGTCTTGCTACTTTGCTCATGTTTGGTTTTCGTGCAACTTTTCATAGGCATTACTGTTTTGCTAGATTGCATTCTTTTCAGGAATATCAGTTGTATCCAGTGGTTCCCTGTCGATGTACCACTTCTCAGCTGGAATACCTAAGTAATCGCCAACCTTTTTGACAGTCGAAGGTCGCGGGTCGCCGCCAATAACTAATACCCGTCTAACTGTTTGGGGAGAGAGCTCAACGTCTATAGCTAACTTAAATCTGGAAAGTCCTTTAGTGAGTCTAATTTCATCAAAGAGTTCACTATGAACTCTCTTGTCTTTATTGATGTAGATTGTCTTTTTATGGGCAGTAGTTGTCATCTTTAATAACAAAGTACAATTTGTTGCAATTTACCTCAATAAACTTTATAGTGATTTGTGTTTATTAGTGTAAATTATTCTCATTATAATATGAAAAGTAAGACTTTGCTTACAATATTTGGTACAATAAATTTGGTCGAGTTTTAATCTATGAAACAAACATCCAATCCCAAGACCCAACTAAAGAGCCCAGACGACTTTGCCACCATCTGGGAATATCTCAGCTCTGTTCGTGAAGCGCGTGGGTACACCCTCAGTGCGGTTGTGGACTCTATTAGAAAGGCTATCAAGAGCAATGAACTCGAAGAGCAGTCAGCACTCTCGCGCGGATATCTTTCGCAACTGGAAGCAGGTCGATATACCAACCCATCACCTTATAAGTTAAAAGCCTTAGCTCTTGTTTACAACATTCCTTACGAGTTGCTTATGAATAAGGCTGGCTATTTGGATGAAACGAGCAAGAAGGTCAAAGAGGATGCTTCATTTACTTTGATGCTGAAGGAAGTTCAGGACATGACTCCTCGTGAGAGAGAGTCTGTTCTAAATTACATCGAGTTTGTGAAGTCGAGAAGGAATCAAAAAGAATATGATAAAAGCCCAAAAAAGGGCTAGGCAGATTTTACGAAAATATAATCTGACTACTGCCCCAATTAATTTACAAACAATTATTGATGGCGAAGAGCTAACGCTTGATACTTGGTCATTTCATGGAAGAGTAAAGGAGGTTTATCTCGGAGACAGTATCGGTATTAACAAAAACGAGTGCCCGAAAAAACAGCGTGAGCTAATTGCCCATGCTTTAGGACATCACTTTTTACACCAAGGGAATCATCTCTACTTTGAAAGCCGGGACGAATTCACCGCTTTTAAGCAAGAGCATGAAGCACAATGTTTTGCAGCAGAACTTCTCATGCCAAACAAGGAGCTCAAAAAAGTTAAACACCTTACAGTTGAAGAGATCGCCAACTTTTTTTCTGTTCCAGAGGATTTTACTCAATATGGAGTGAGCGTTGTTTTAAAGGGGGGCTTATGCCGCTAGCAATGCTCATTTTTATGGATGAGTCCGGTGATACCGGATTCAAGCTGAAGACTGCTTCCAGTAGGTATTTTGTATTAACGATTGTTATTTTTGACAATCTCGAAAGCGCAGCGGAAGCAAATGAGGCGATCAACGAGTTGCATAGAGAACTCAAATTTCCTCACAACAAAGAGTTTAAATTTAGCACAGGCACATCGAATAAGTATAAAACGGTATTTCTTAATAAGCTGTCTAAGTTTGACTTTCGGTATCGAACGATAGTCATCGACAAAGAAAAACTGGCACAGCGTGAACCAAGTAATCCGGAAGAGAGTTTATATATGCTGGTAACAGACCAGTTGTTTCTCAGAGCTCAGGGCCGGGTTAAGAACGCCTCTCTTTTCGTTGATAGAACGGCTCAGTCAAAAGCTTTCATTCAGAAATTCAATCGGTACTTAAAGAAAAAATTAAATACTGATATGAATAAGTTGATCGGAGAAATCCGACATAGGGATTCCAAAAGCAACAACCTGCTGCAGTTGGCTGACATGGTGTGCGGGGCAATTTACAGAAAATACAATAAAAAGGACGACTCGTTTTATAAGATGATTAGGAAGAGAGAGGAAGATTTGTGGAAACCCTACTAAAAAAAGCGACCTCTGTGGCTAAGCTGAATCACTATTGCTAGTGTCAGCAGTTCCCTAAAAGTAAGGTACCTTCACCACAAAGGTCATTCGGTACTCTTAATATACCAAACTCACCGCCCAGAGTCAATGCCGCTAGGTAAGAATCATGTAAGCCAAGAGCAATAAACCTGAGAATAAAATGCCTCCGATAATCCAACCGGAATAATTCGGCTTACTTCTACGAGTCTCTATAGCGGAGTACATAAATGGCTGTTTTTTCTCCTGACGGAAAAAGGTTGGCATGTTTTTATCATAGCAAATTCAAGGGAATTGATCAGCAATGTACACAAGCTTCCTACTTATTTACATAAGTGGACAAATTAACCCACAAAGTTTATTGAGGTAAATCAACAGTTTCTGTACCTTTGGTTATAAAGATGACAGAAACTGCTGCTCAGAAAACAACAAATAACGATAACACCCTCATACTTACAAATTCTCTTATCACGCGGGAGGAACTTGATGAATTTAAGGAAATCGCTCTAAAAGAGTACGGGGTTAGGCTGACTGATGAACAGGCTTTTGAGCAAGCTACCGCTTTATTGTTATTGGTCGATACCTTAATCGAAAAAACACTTGCAAACAAACGCAACAGAGTTAACATCAATACAATCCTGAAGTAAGAATACTCTTACTTGGTGGTCAAAAAAACATGAATACTTGTTTTATATACTGTAGAAAATCCTCTGAGGATAAAGATCGACAAATTCTCTCCCTTGACGATCAGGAACGTACCTGCAAAGAATTGGCCAAAGATAAGGGGTTTGTTGTGCTGGGTGTCTACAAAGAGAGTAAATCTGCTAAGCGCCCGGATCATCGTCCGGAATTTACAGCCATGGTTGAAAGAGTCTCCAAAGGTGAAGTAAAACACATCCTCTGTTGGAAGGCCGATCGACTCTGTCGGAACGCTAAAGAAGGTGGGGCTCTCATCGATCACGTCGACTATAACGGAATGTTAATCGTCACCCCTACCATGGATTACGATCGCAATAACTCTACCTTCCTTTTTATCGAATTTGGTATGGCCACAAAGTTCAGTAAAGATCTTTCCGACAATGTAAAAAGAGGGATGAATACAAAAGTTCAAAATGGTTGGAGACCCGGATCGGCTCCGTTAGGGTACTTAAATGATCCCATTAAGCCAAAGGGGCAAAAAGAAGTGCTTCCGGATCCTGACAGATTTAACTTGTGTCGTTCATGGTGGGAATTCATGCTGACGGGAAATGAAACCGTTGAAAGTTCGTTGGAAAAAATCACTGCCTTAGGATTGAAAAGTAAAAGGACGGGAAAACCGGTCAGCAGAACAGAGGCCTTTAGATTTTTTAGGAATGTGTTTTACGCGGGACTTTTTGACTATAACGGAGAACGCTTCAATGGCAGGCATACTCCAATGGTAACTTTAGATGAATACTCCAGAGTTCAGGACATCATTGACGGCAGAGCCAAAATTCACCAGTTCACGAATGACTTTTATTTCATGAAGACACTTAAATGCGGGGAGTGCGGATCAGCAATTACCTGTGACCGTAAAACAAAGAAATATAAAAACGGCAACTCACAGACGTTTATCTATGCTAGATGTGTTAAGAAAAAGGGACCGTGCAGGCAACCTTATCTGAATGCAATCGAAGTTGAGAAACAGGTTATTGCCTTTATAGGCAGTCTTGAGATCAGACCCACATTTGTAACGTGGGTAAGAAAAAACCTGAGGCGAAGAAATGAGCGGGAATTTGACTTTGAGCGGGGACAGAAAAGCAAATTAACCAAACGCTTAGACTCCATTCTTGTCGAGAAAAAGAACCTCTACGGGATGAAGATCGAAGGTTTAATAAGTGATGAGGAGTATAAAAAGGAAAAAAGCCGTTTACTAATTGAGGAGAAACAGACAAAAGATAGTATCGCAGGCGATGGGCTTACGAATTGGACGGAGGTTATGGAAGAGGTGTTGGCATTCCTGGCAAACGTTACCAAAATCTTCCATTCTTATGACACAGAGGCCAAAAGGATGGTTCTGAGGATACTTGGCTCGAACCTAGAGCTAAAAGACAGAATAGTCCGAATCGACGCCAAAAACGCATTTGTGTACATCAAAGAGACTGAAAAAAGCGTAATTAGGAAAAATGAGTGGCTCGAACCTGAAAATAGCCCGATAGATCGGACTAAGAAGGCATTTTTGCAAATGCAGTCCGATATGGAGCGGGATACGGGAATTGAACCCGTTACTATACCTTGGCAAGGTATTATTTTACCGGTAAACTAATCCCGCTTGTGTGATTATTTTATATCACCGAGGCTAATATTTCAATTTTGAGCACCAGTAACAGGTTTGAGCTTGCCTTTATAGGTCCTTATTCTATGGCAGTTGGCGCATACGACATCGCACATGCTAATTTCGTGAAGCAATCTTGTTTCAGAGTAGTAATTTTGGCTTATCAGATGGGCAATATTAGCTGTCTTTTTTGTTCCCTCTCTGTGGTCAAAATCCATCACGTAGTGTGGGTATTTTTTGCCACAATCGGCACAAGGTTGATTCTTTATCTTGTAAACCAGGGCTTTCTTGATTATTACATACTTGCGACGACGCTCATTGGCAAGGCTAAGTTGTCTATTTCTATGATCAGAGTAATATCTAACACCTCTGGTTTTCAGACAGTTCTTGCAATGATTGTATGTTTGGCCAGCTCTCTTTCCTGATTGACGGATATAGAATTCCGACAAATTAAGAGTATTTTTACACGATGAACAAACTTTCACTAATTCAGTTTACAAACCTGTCTGAAAAACGCAATTAGACTTCTTTGTGCCAAGCTGAGGAGTTGAACCTCAATCTCAAGTTTTTCAGACTCGCGCCGTGACCACCTTGGCTAGCTTGGCATACG
>Ga0075698_144_pt1 | contig 9617 bp, 9 predicted proteins | sample RifGroA2_FD_67729 | JGI IMG/M metagenome (GOLD analysis project Ga0075698, IMG submission 67729) | Microgenomates (Woesebacteria) bacterium GW2011_GWA2_44_33 | reverse complement strand
GCGTTGGCTTGAGGGAGATAAAGATATTTAAACCCGTGCTGTTTGGCGAGCAGGGCCATGGGGAGAGCGCCGGGAGTATGGCGCAGGGAACCATCCAGGGAAAGTTCGCCGAAGAATAGGGCATTGGCGGCGTCAAGATTAATTTTTTCGGAAGCGGCCAAAATGCCGACGGCGATAGGCAAGTCGTAAGCCGGGCCTTCTTTGGGAAGATCGGCGGGAGCGAGGTTAATGGTGATGCGGCGGGGGGGAATTTTGGCGCTGATATTTTTGAGGGCGGCCCAAACGCGCTGCTTGCTTTCTTTGATGGCTTGGTCGGGGAGGCCGACGATGGTAAAGCTGGGGAGACCGCGTTTGCTGACATCAACTTCAACTTCGACGGTCAGGGTTTCCAGACCGACCGTCGCACCGGAAAAAATTCTGGCTAGCACGATAATCATGCTACCATACATAATGATGGTGAAGCAATTCTTATACGCTACTTCAAATCCGGGGAAGATTTTTGAGATGGGGAGAATGGTTGATTTGGCGGAAGTTGACATTAGTGATGGCGACCCAGGGGGCGTGGGTGATTTCGTCACTGGCCCAGAGAATGGTGGGGACTTGATTGCTGCCGATGCCGACGATATTTTTAATCATTTGGTTGAGGTTGTCTTCCAGGCGGAGAGTATTTGGCAAAATCGGTTGGGAGAGTTTACCGTCTTTAATCGTGTAGCAGTCGGCGATGGCGGTGCCGGAAATAATTCCGGTTGACAAGCCGCCGACCGGATAGGTATACCAAAGGCGGCCGATATACAGTCCATTTTTAACCGAACTAAGAAGTTCGTCTTCGGTTTTGGGACGCGGAGATTCGATGATTAAGTTGGTGGCGTGAATCCCAACCGGGCCGGCGGCAACCCGGCCGCCGCCTTCCCAAAAACGAAAGCCGTTCCGGGGGCTAATGGCGTGGCGGATTTCATGGGGGTCAACTCCGATTTTGGCGGCGGCGTCTTGGGATTTGGCAAGAACTTTATTGGCGGTGCGGGAGTCGGCGAGGAAACCAACGAGTTTGCCTTGGTCAATCAGAATGGTTTTGCCGGTGGGGCAACCCTCGCAAGTGACGCGTTTGCTGCCGGCGCCGCCGGGGATGGTGGCGTCGTCAATCAATGTTAAAAGCGGAGAGGCGACTGTTTGGCCGTATTTACCGGTAAAAATCGAGGCGCCAAAATCTACCAGGCCAAGGTTGAGGTTGGGGAGCAGCAAGTTGCCGAAAAGTTCGGTGACGGCCTGGGGGCCGAAGACGACATTATAACTGCCGGTTTTGACCCGGACGCCGCCGACATTGTTGATAGCGGCCAAGGCGGCGCGGCGGCCGGTATCGTAGCCGGATAAATCGCCGCCTAATCCCAGGGCGCCCCAAGCCGAGCCTTTGGCATTTTGTGTCTCCAGCATGGCGGTAATGAATGACAGAATTACGGTAGATTCATCGCTGTCGGCGACGCCGTTGGTGGTGGCCAGGGCCATGCGTTCGCGGAGAATAAAATTGTCGCCGTTTAAGATGAAAGCGGCCGCGGCGGGAGAAAGTTTATGGTTTTCAAGGTAGGGCTTGAGGCCGTCAAGGGCGCCGGCGATGGTGTCCCAACCCATTTTTGACAGCAGTTTGGCTTCTTGGGAGTCGGTAAGATTTACTGCCGGTTTCGCGCCCATTAGCTTGTTGGCGAAATTTGCTCGTTCGCCGTCACCCATCGCTATCGCTCCGGGCAAGCCCCTCGCTGCGCTCGGGGTGGCCTCAGGCGGCAGCAGTCTCACTCGCAAATTTGTCAACTTCGCTAACTTGTTAGGCGCGAAACTCGTTGGTTTATAAAACCCTTGAAAATCGGGGTCGGCGACGGCGTCGCGAACGGCTTTGGCCAGGGCTTTTTTGACGGCGGATAGGGATAAGTCGTTGGGTTCATGGCCGATGCCGACGAGACGCCGGCCGTTTTTATTGATCCAGACTTCGACGGAAATTCCCAGGTCTTCATCGGATTTCGGTTCTTCCAAACCGTTGCAGGGAATATGGCTGGTATAAACCAGGCGGGAGACGCTGCGGCGGTTGGCGGAAGCGTAGACTAAGCCCTCGATAATTCCGGGTTTAGCCCTGAGAAGTTTCAGTCCAATTCTGGTGATATGTTTTAGTTTTGATAGTTCTACCATATGTAAGTTCAAAGTTCAAAACTCAAATATCAAAGTCAAGCGTAAAGCTTAAAGTTTTTTAACTTTTAACTTGACTTTGCACTTTGATTTTTGCACTTTGCACTTTAGTTTATTATCCCCTGGCTATCATCGCTCTTCCCCTGGCGGTGGGGCCGCCGTTGCCGACTTGCTTACTCTGCATCGGCTGGCCTTTGCCGCAGTTGGGGATAGGAAAAATTTTGAAATCGGCGCCGACGGCGTCAATGCTCATGAAAAAGTCGCGGGAGTCGGCGGTGAGGCGGCCATCGCGGTAAACCTGCCCCAGCCGGCCGTGATTGATTTCATAAATCAGCCGGGGAGCGATTTGGAAGTTTTCCCGGGATTCGGAAATTGAGGGGATGCGGTGGCCGACGCAGTAATAGCCATGGTCGACATCGGCGATAATTTTTTTGGGGTCGGCGGAGCCGGCGGCGATGGCGGAAACCGACATTCTGATTAGGGGGACGACACTGGCGTCGTTGGCTTTGTAATGGCCGTTGGGAGAAACATTGACGATGGCGGCGGTTTGGCGGCTATTCATAAATTCTTGATAAACGCCGTTTTTAATGTGGTAAACCCGGCGGGCGGGAGTCCCCTCGTCGTCATAGAGGTAATAGCCGTAGCCGCCTTTTAAGGTCGGGTCGGAGAAAGCGGTGAGCAGGGGCGAGCCGATCTGTTGGCCGACGACGGAAGTTTTCGGGTCGGCCATAAACCAGGATCTGCCGGCGTAACAGGTTTCCATTTTGAGGGCGCGGTCAAGTTCCGAAGGGTGGCCGATAATTTCGTGGGCGAACAGGGCGATGAGGTCGGGGTCAAGAACGACGACAGCGGGCTTATTGACAAGGGGAGCGGGTTTGGCATCGGCCAGAAGTCGGGCTTCAGCGGCAATTTGGCGGGCAAAATCAACAGCAGTTTTTTGGTGGGCGTTTTTGGCTTTGGTCAGCGCCTCCAATCCCAACTGATTGCCGGTATGGTGATAAAGATCAACAGGAGTGTCACTGTGATTATTTTGGGCTAAAACAAAAACGGTAACGCCGGAGCTGGCGGACGATTGGTCAATAATTGATCCTTGGGAAGAAACAAATAATTGCCGCGAGATGCCGGTGTTGACGACGACTTCGCTGCGGCGGAGGTATTGGTGAAAAGACAGGGCGGCGGCGGCGGTTTGGCAGGCGAGATCGGTAATTTGAGCCGGAGTGACACAGCGGGGATCAATCTCAAATTCTGCCGGGACGGTATCCCGGCGGATATCGATTGGGGCAAGCAGGGTCGGGGTAATAGATGAGCCAAATTCTTGGGATTGGATGACAAAAGATTTTTTATCGCGGGAGTTGGCGCGAGCCCGGGCCGAGGCGACTTGAATGGCGTTTTCGAGAGTCCGGGAGAAATTTTTGAGGTCGGGGAAGCCCAGTTTTTGGCCGAAGTAGCCGGCGGCGGGAATTCCGGTTTTGTCAATTACCCGGACTCCGAGAGAAAAATTCCAATCTTTGCTGGTGACTTTGGGGTGGCCGTCTTCGGAGTAAGCGCCGATACCTTCGCCGATTTCAAGCCGGAGATCGAGGTAATCGGTGTTGCCGGATTTGGCTGTGTGGATTATGTCGACCGCGATGCTTTTCAAGTCATCAATATCAGAAATTGAGACAGAGGGTTTTGCCATGATGTGACAAGTATATTATACAGGCTTGGATTTGGAGTAGAAGTAGGGGAAGAGGACTTCGGCGGTTAAAAATAAGGGAATAGCCAAAACCGCTCCCAGCGGGCCGCCGAGTTTTAAGCCGATCATCAGGGTAATTATGGTTACCAAGGGGTTGAGGCCGACGGATTTCTTCATGACGAAGGGGACGATAAGATAATTTTCAAGCTGTTGGACAATGAAGTAAAGGGCGATGACGCCGAAGCCGTGAAAAGGGCTAATGGTAAAACCGACGATGGCGGCGGGGATCATGGAAACGGTGGGGCCGATATTGGGGACGACTTCCAGAATCCCGGCGATGATGGCCAGAGGGACGGCAAAAGGAATTGACAGGGCGGAAAGGCCGACATAAGCGGCGGCGCCGATAATGACGCAGAGGAGAATTTGGCCGCGGATCCAGCCGCCGAGGCGATTCTCAATTTTAATCAGCAGATTTTCGATTTCGGCTTCGCCGTCGCCAAAAAGGACATTTAAGCGTTTGGGAATTTGTTGGCGCTCCAACAGGAAATAGTAACTGATAACTAAAACCGCGAAGACGGCGATGGCGTTGCTGAAAGCGCCGGCGATTATTTTAAAAGCGTTTTGAGGGATTGATCCGAGCTGGGAGCTAATTAAGTTTTGGTCAATTTTAACCCCTAAATTTTGGAGGAGATGGGGAAGCTGTGCCAGAAATGAAGTTGTCTGGTCAACAATAGGCGGAACAACCGCGGCGATGCCGGATGCTAAAAGGACCAGAATTGCCAGAAGAACGAAAACCGCCGATATTTGGCGGGGAACCCTGATTCTTTCAAGCAAGACTATGAGCGGATTAACGGCAGTGCTGATTAAGTAGGCGATAAAAATTCCGATTAGAATGCCGCTGATTTGCCGGAGGGCATAAAGAAAGACGAGAAACAGAACCGCGAAGATGATTGTCCGGTGGCTAACTTCAATGGTAGATTTTTGGCCGCGGGGCATACTGCTGATAATACCATTGTTTTACCAGCGAGACAATGTTGTTGGGGAAGTCGGACGCGGTGACGTCGAACCAATGAATGTTGGGTTGTTTTTTGAACCAGGTGAGTTGGCGGCGGGCGTATTGTTTTTCGTGGATAGTCCAGGTTTCAATGACTTTCTCTAACTGAACTTTATTTTCGAAGTAAGGATACCATTCTTGATAAGCGATGGTGGTGGATAAAACGCTGTCCCAGCCGTATTTTTTAACAAGAGTTTTAACTTCTTGTTTTAACCCCTGTTTGAGACGATTGGCAATTCTGTTTTTAATCCGGCGGTCGATTTCCTTAATTGAAGAAGTTAGGCCAATGTGCAGAGCGGCGGGGCGGAAGTTTGCGAAACCCTCGCTCGGCTGGTGAAGTTTCGCAAACTTCACGACTTCGATGGCGCGAATCAGGCGGCGGGGATTTTTTTGGTCGGATTCGTTCATGTCACTGAAACGTCGCGGGCTCATCCGGCGGAGTTTGTTCTGGAGTTGCGGCATATTAAGTTGTTCAAGTTGGCGGCGGAGTTTTTTGTCGGGAGAAATAAAAAGAGTCGTTGGCGGATGGAGAAGATTTTTGATGTAGAGGCCGGTGCCGCCGACGACTATGGGGAGTTTTTTACGTTGCCAAATATTTGTGATTTCGGTTCTTGCCATTTTTACAAAATGAGCCGCGCTCCATTCTTCAAAGTGAAGCGCCAGTTTGGTTTTACCGGTGGCGGTGGGGCCGGAAATGATTAATAGTTTATTCACTGTGTAAAGGCCCGGCCTTGCCGAGGCAAGGCCGGGCCTTAAAATACCGGGCGGCGGTTTAGATTTTTCTTATTTATCAATTCATCCAGAATTTCCCATCTTTGTTTTTTTATTTTGGGGGGAACATCGTCTGGGTAAATCCGCCAGGCGGCGGTGCCGGGGCGGGGCGAATATTGGGCGGCGAAAGCGATGACCCAATCGGCTTGCCGGGCGAGGTCGACGGTCTGGCGGAAGTCTTGGTCGGTTTCGGTGGGGAAGCCGACGATAATGTCGGTGCCGATAATTACGTCGGGAGCGGCCGCTTTTAGTTTTTTGATTAAGCGGAGGTAATCCGCTTTGGTGTAGCCGCGGTTCATGAGTTTGAGAATCCGGTCGGAGCCGGATTGAACCGGCAGATGAATAAACCGGTCAATTTTTTTATTTCTAGCAATTTCATCTATTAAAGCGTCATGGAAATCCCAGGGGTTGCTGGTAATAAAGCGGACCCAATCAATTTCGTTAATTTTAGAAATTTCCTGGAGAAGTTTCACGAAAGTAGGAATTCCTTTTGGCCGCAGATATTGGGTGATATTGGGGGGAATTTGTGAACGCGTGACTTCCCGGAGAATATCATCCATGGGACGGCTTTTTTCCCGGCCGCGGGAATAGGGAACAATACAGAAGGTGCAGAAGGAGTTGCAGCCTTGGGAAATCGCCACCCAGGCGTGAGTTTTGTCTCTTCTGATTGATGTTTGGTTGAATCCGACTTCGTTTATCGGCAAGACTTGATCCAGGTTGGGAATCAATTCGAGCAATTTCTTTTCACCGTGGTGGGTCATGCAACCGGTAAGGATTATCTTCGGTCTAGTTCGCTTTATTATATTAAAGTGGCTAGCGACGTTATTGATAAATCCCTTGGCGCGGTCTTCGGCCCGCTGGCGGACGGCGCAGGTGTTGACAATAATTTCATCAGCCTTTTTCCATGACGCCGCCGGCTTGTAACCTCTAGCCTGATAATCGCCCTCGATCCGTTCTGAATCAGATTCGTTAGCTTGGCAGCCGAAAGTTTTGATGAAATACGTTTTCATAAATGAGTAATGAGCAGAAAACAATGTGCAATGAAAATACATCTGTTAGTATATCAATTATGGCTTCGCAGATTACGCAAATTGTTTCTATTCTCAAAAAGACTTATCCTGACGCTAAGATTGTGTTGAATTACGGCAATAATTGGGAGTTGCTGGTTGCTGTGGTGTTGTCGGCGCAGTGCACGGATAAAAAAGTGAATCAGGTGACGGCGAAACTTTTTCCAAAGTTTCGAGCAATTTGGTTGTCATCGCGAGGCCGCCCGAGCGGCCGTGGCGATCTGACTTCAGCGAGATTGCCGCGTCGTCCCGACGGGACGTCGGGACTCCTCGGCGGCGAAGATGATTTTGGAGAAATTTGACGGGAAATTGCCGAGAACGATGGCGGAAATGGTGACGATTCCGGGGGTGGCCAGAAAAACCGCGAACGTGGTTTTGGGGAACGCTTACGGCGTCGTCGAAGGAATCGCGGTCGATACCCATGTTTTAAGATTGAGTCAAAGATTGGGATTGGTTTCCCGCGACAAAATCGGCGGCGGTAAAAAACCACTTTATTATATTAAATCGGGTGTTAAACATTTAGATTATTACAAAGATGCATCGCCGGAAAAGATTGAGCGGGAGTTGATGAAGATAATTCCGAAAAAGGATTGGTTTAAGCTGACGTATTTATTAATTGATCATGGGCGAGAAATTTGTAAAGCCCAAAATCCGGACTGTTATTATTGTCCGCTGCGAGAACTTTGTCCGGTTTCGCGAATTTAAAAAGGCCCGGCCTTGCCGCGGCAAGGCCGGGCCTTAATATATCAGCTTGATGCGGAGGAGTATTGAGACAGGGCGTGGCGGAAGAAGCGGAGGGAAAGAAACAGGAAACAAGAAGCAAGAAACAATGAGATGAAAATGGAGAGCGGTGAGAGGAGGCCGAGGAGGGCTTGGGCGGGGACGGTGATCATGACGGCGATGGGAACAATGTAGGTCAGGGCGAGGCGGACCGGCTTGGCGTAGACGTCGACGGGGATTCGGCCCATTTGGGTCAGGTCGCGGTAAATCATGATGGTATGGTCAACTTCGGTGGTGATGATGCCGATGGAAACCACGATAATATGAATCGTCAGGGCGATAAGGAAGCTTAAAATCAGCATAACTATAAATAGTATGGCGTTTTGGGGAGTAATGATGAGCGAACTGCTTTTGAAAAACGCAAAAGCGTAGATGCCGAGGGCGAAAAGAGTAATCAAGTCGAGAAAGTCGGTGTATCCGGCCATAATCCTGAAAAGCGGATTCATCGGTTTGACTAAGTAGAAATCAAATTCGCCGGAGACGACTTTCTGGTGGAAGAAATACACTCCCCGAAAAAATAACTGGGTAAGGATATCCGCCAAATTGAATACCAGGAAAAATACAATCAGTTGATCTGCGGTGTATCCGGCTAGGCCGCCGGATCGGCCGGTTAAGCTGATAAGAAAGACGAGAAACAGGGAGAAGCGGGCGATTTTTCCGATCAGAAACAGAATGGAACTGAAGCGAGTTGCCAGCTGTTCGGCAAAACTGATGTGAGCCAGCTGAAACCAGACTTTAAGATATTTTTTAATTTTCATATATTTATATTTGTCAATACTTTACTGCTGTCGCTTTGAAGTATTGACATTATTTTTAAATTTTCTGTCAATACTTTGTTGCTATAGCAATAAAGTATTGACATTTTGGCATCTTTATCTGCCTTCGGCACCGTAGGCTTTTAGGCCTTTGGTCCAGGTAATTTTGACGATCAGAGTAAAAATTCCGATCCAAAACAAACTGGCGATGATTCCGGTGATGATTTGGGGTCCGGCCAGTTTCCCCAAATAAAGTTGAGCGGGAAAGAAGATTAAATAGGGAAACGGGGTAAAAGAGACGATCTTTTGGATTGACAGAGGGAGAACATCAAGAGGAAACAGCGAGCCGGCGACGAATTGGAGAATTACGAAAAGCAGAAATCGCGGCGCCCAGACTTCGGGGGTCCAGAAACCAAGGAGACCGAAGAGGTAGTTGATAAGGTAGTATAAAAATGTGGATAAAAGTAACACAAGTAGCACAGGTAACACAAGTAACACAGGCGGGAAAATAATCGGCGGCCGGAGGAGAACAAAAAGTATACTTAGTTCGGCGGAGGCGAAGAGGATGTTGAGGATTTTGTCGGCCAGGTCGCGGGAAAGCCAGTACCAAAAATTACTGATGGGTTTGACTAAAATGTTTGACAGGTCGCCGGAGTTGATAATGCCGGCCAAGTCGATGGAGCGGGTAGCCAGAATTAATGATTGAAGCAGCGAAGCGACCAGAATGTAAGTGATCATGGCCGATTCGGAGTAACCGAATATTGTTTGTTGATTGGCGAAAACCGCTTTCCATAAAAAATAAGCGGTCAATAAACCGAGAACCAGTCGGATCCGCCACATAACGAAATTGAGGCGATAGACCAGGCCGTTAGACCAGGAGAGGCGGGCGAGGGCAAGGTATTTTCTCATTTCTTCCCACGGCTAAAGACGCGGCGGATGATGGCTTCGATGGGCGGTTCTTCGATGTTGATGTCGGCGACTGGGAGTTTTTCCAACAGGGCGGCTGCGACTTTTGAGGCGTTAGCCCTGTCAACTTTGAGAACCACCTGAGGGTATTCCAGCCGGTCAATAGTGCCGAATTTTTCCAGATCGGCGCGGTTAACTTCTTCGGATAATTCAATAGTCAGGATTTTATTTTCGGCGTATTTGTCGATAATATCCTGAAGTTTGCCGTCGAAAAGAATTTTGCCATGGTCAATAATGATGACTCTTTTGGCGAGTTTTTTGACGTCTTCCATGTAGTGGCTGGTTAAAATGATGGTGGAGTTAAATCGCTGGTTGTACTGGGCGATAAAATCGCGCATGGCTTTTTGCATCACCACGTCCAGGCCGATGGTGGGTTCGTC
>Ga0075698_145_pt1 | contig 11399 bp, 11 predicted proteins | sample RifGroA2_FD_67729 | JGI IMG/M metagenome (GOLD analysis project Ga0075698, IMG submission 67729) | Microgenomates (Woesebacteria) bacterium GW2011_GWA2_44_33 | reverse complement strand
TCGGCCCGGGAGGAAAAAGACGAGTCGGTCAGCTCGCAAATGCTGGCGGAAGAAATAAAACGGCGGGGCGGGAAAGCGGTTAGTGTCACGGACGGGCGGAAATTGGTAGAATATCTGACACGGACGGCAAAGCCGGATGAAATAATCTTTACCGTCGGTGCGGGAAATTTATATGAGTTTCACCAAAGTATCCTCGAGGGTTTTAAACGAATTAGCCAGGGGGCTGCCGGCGGATAGGACCCGGAGAAACGAGCCGCTGGCGCTTCACACTTATATTAAGCTGGGAGGGCCGGCGGACTTTTTTACCGTGGTTAAAAGCGCGGATGAGTTAGCGGGGACGGTGATAGACGCCGAGGAAGCCGGGGTACCGTGGTTTATTTTGGGCGGAGGCAGCAATATTTTAGTCGGGGATTTGGGGTTTCGGGGATTGGTGATTAAGAATGAAGCGGATAAGATTGCCACGGGACGTACCGAATGGTACATCCCTCGCAATGACGGGTTAGTTACGGTAACAGCGGAGAGCGGAGCGTTACTATCGCAATTGGCGTCTTTTGCTATAGACCATGGTTTGGCCGGGCTGGAACCGTTTATGTCGGTGCCGGGAACGGTGGGGGGGGCGATTTTTAACAATTCCCATTTTCGTCCGAGCCAAAATGAGTTTATCGGGAATTTGGTGGAAGAGGCGGAGATTCTATTTCCGAGGGCGACCCTCGATGATGTTTCCTCAATGCGCTCGGCTAGAAATCCTCGCTCACTTCGTCGTCGCCTCCCGGTTGGCGAAAAAACTAAGGTTTTATCCGGCTCCTCCTCGATGATTTCGGAAACACCATCTTCGGTTCGCCCCGTGCCATTTCGGGTTTCTAGGGATTGGTTTCGGTTTAGTTACGATTATTCGCGGTTACAGGAGGAAAAAGCGGTAGTTCTTCGAGTGAAATTTAAGTTGGAAAAAGGCGATCCGGAAGAATTACGGTCAAAATCGCTTGAATTATTGAAGCAGAGAAACAGTTATCAGCCGATTGGCAGCTTGAGCTGCGGGTGCATGTGGCGAAATCCGAAAGAAGCGCCTGCCGGGAAATTGATTGATGAGACCGGATTGAAGGGAATCAGAGTCGGAGGGATGAGCGTGTCTCAAACTCATGCTAATTTTATGGTGAACGACGGCACCGGAAAAGTCGGCGACGTGCTAGAATTGATGGCACGGGTGAAAAAGAGGGTGAAAAAATATTGCGGTGTTGAATTAGAACCAGAGATATTTATGGTGGGAGAGTTTAGTCATGAAAACATGAAAACATGAAAACAAATTGTTTTAATGTTCTAGTGATTTAATGTTTTAATGAGTTGATGTCTAAATTTGTAATCGAAGGCGGAAAGCCCCTAGTCGGATCAATAACGGTGCCGGGGAATAAAAACGCGGTGCTGCCGGCGATGGCGGCCAGTTTGTTGACGGATGAAGAAATCGAATTGTCAAATGTTCCTCATATTTTAGACGTCAAGACAATGGGTTTGCTGCTTCAGGATTTGGGAGTTAAAGTGGAGGGAACCAATACCCGGAAAATCAGATTGACAGCTCGTCAGGCAAGTTTGAAACAGCCAAATGAGAAATTGGTGGCGGATTTGAGGGCATCGGTATTGTTGTTGGGGCCGATGCTGGCCAGATTTGGAAAAGCCGGCTTAAGGCATCCGGGCGGGGACATTATTGGAAGAAGATCAATAGACCAACATATTTTGGCTTTGACGCAGTTGGGGGCGACGGTGAAAAGGTCGGGGCTGATGAATATTTTGAGCGCCAAACAGTTAAAAGGAACAAAAATATATTTGAAGGAGGCGTCGGTGACGGCGACCGAGAACTTGCTGATGGCGGCGGTGACGGCCAAGGGGCGAACCGAGATTGTCAACGCCGCGTCGGAGCCGCACGTGGTGTGCTTGGGAAAATTGTTAAATAAAATGGGGGCAAAAATTGAGGGGTTGGGAACTAATCGGATTGTCACGGATGGGGTTAGCAGATTACACGGATGCGGTCATGCGGTTAGGCCGGATCATATTGAGGCAGGAACTTGGGCAATAGCGGCGGCGGCAACCGATGGAGAAATTGATATTCATAGCGTGCATCCGGACGATATGACGCCGATACTTGGAGTGCTTTCGGGGATGGGGGTGGCGACGCAGGAGATTAATTGCCGGGAGCATTTGCCTAACCCGGAGGGGTTGGTATGTATTCGGGCAAAGAAAGGCCGGCTTAAGGGAGGAGAAAAACTGCAGACTAACGTCTGGCCGGGTTTTCCGACGGATTTGGTCAGTCCAACCATAGTTTTGGCGACTCAAGCCGAGGGGATGACGCTGGCGCACGATTGGATGTATGAAGGCAGAATGTTTTTTGTGGACCGGCTGATAAAAATGGGAGCCAATATTATTATCGCCGACCCGCACCGGGTGATTATCAGCGGGCCGACGCCGCTTTACGGCCGGCATACTTCCAGCCCGGACATTAGGGCGGGGATAGCGCTGGTGATCGCGGCTTTGGCAGCCAGAGGCGAGTCGCAAATTAACATGGCGGAGCTGGTTGACCGGGGGTACGAGATGCTAGAGCAAAGGTTAATAAAGTTGGGGGCGAAGATTAGTCGAGTTTCATGAAAACATTAAAGCATTAAAACATTAAAACAAGTTGTCATTCCTGCTTTAAGCAGGAATCTATACAAATATTTATTATAGATTCCGGCTCTGCGGCCGGAATGACAGGAGGCAAGGCCGGAATAATGAAAGACTCTATAAAATACGCTTTAGAGGGAATAGGGGAGGGGTGGAGGAATCATCCTAATTTTAGGCGGCAAATGGTGATTTTGGCGGCGGTTTTGGCGGCCGGGTGGCGATACCGGATTTCGGGATCGGAGTGGATTGCGGTGATTTTGGCGAGCGGATTGGTGATGGGGGCGGAGATGGCCAATACGGCGATTGAGGCGGCAGTCGTCTGCCAAGATTGATGGGACATTAGAATATGGCTTTAGTTTTGGGACTTTTGATAGTTTCTTTTTTGCTGACAGCGGTTTTGATTGTGCCGTTTATTAACTTGTTATACCAGCTGAAATTCCAAAGGCGGCGGCAGAAAACCAAGGACCCGATGGAGCAGCCGACGCCGATTTATGACCGGTTCCATAGATCTAAAACCGGAACGCCGGTGGGCGGGGGACTTTTGGTTATTGTCGTAACCAGTATTTTATTTTCTTTAATTTTACCTCTGGTGAAGCTTTTGGGGGTGAATGTAACTTCGGTTTTCCCTCTGGTTGACGAACTGAACGTATTATTTTTTACATTTATTTCTTTCGGGCTGCTGGGATTGTACGACGACATCATGAAATTTTTCGGATTTGAGAAAACCGGATTTTTCGGGCTGCGGCTAAGGTGGAAGCTGGGATTTCAAGTTGTTTTGGCCGCGATTTCGGCGATACTTATGTATGTAAACCTGGGGATTGATATTTTCTATATTCCATTCATCGGGGTTTTCCATTTGGGCTGGTGGTTTGTGCCGGCGGCGGCTTTTATTATCGTATCTTTTGGCAACGCGGTAAATATTAGCGACGGCTTGGACGGTTTGGCGGCCGGGCTACTAATGGTGGCGATATTCGCTTTGTGGGTATTGTCGGCTTCGATTTTGGACACGACTTTATCAATGTTTTTGGCCTTGTGGCTGGGAAGCACGATTGCGTTTTTGTACTTTAACGTGTATCCGGCCAGAATATTTTTGGGAGATGCAGCTGTTGTCAAAAAAATTGCTTAAGAAGAAATTATTCCGGGTGGCGCCGATTCATTTGCGGCTGCAGCTTTTGGGATGGGAGGAACCCAAGATTGTGATGAGGGCGTGGCTGGCGGGAATAATGCTGGCGATTTTCGGAGTGTGGCTGGCGGTGATATAAGTCCGAAAATCATTAAAACACTAGAACACTAGAACATTAAAACATCAAAATTAGATTGTTTTAATGTTTTCATGCTTTAATGTTTTAATGAAATATGACGAAGATACCCACTAGGACCAGGACGTTGAAAGTGGTTTTGCCGCTGGTATTACTTTTGGGGTTTGGGTTGGTGATGGTGTATGACGTGTCGGTGGTTGAAGCAGAGCAATTATTTAACGATAAATATCATTTTGCCAAATTGCACTCGGTATGGATCTTAATCGGCGGGTTGGTGATGGCGGTCAGCTCGCGGATTCCGACCGGATGGTGGCAGAAGTGGTCACATATACTTTTTGGAGGGTCGTTGGCGCTATTGGTCCTGGTTTTAGTGCCGGGATTGGGATCGCAAATCCAGGGAGCCCAGAGATGGCTGACGGTAGGGCCGGTGACTTTTCAGCCGGCGGAATTGGTAAAGCTGACCAGCGTTTTGTATTTATCCAAGTGGCTTCTTAAGAGCAGACCGGTATGGAATTTTTTGGCGCTGGCTGGAGCGCTGTTATTTTTGATGATGCTGCAGCCGGACATGGGGACGGCAATAATCTTGACGGCAACGGCATTTTTTATGTATTACGCTGCGGGGGCGGGGCTGCGGGTGATCGGGGTGATAGGGGTTATAGGGGTGATAGGGATAGCCGGGTTAATTTTGATTTCGCCGTACAGGATGAGAAGGGTGACGACTTTTTTGGATCCGACCGGCGATTTGCAGGGAAGTTCGTATCACATCAATCAAATTTTGTTGTCTTTGGGTTCGGGGGGATGGTGGGGATTGGGGTTGGGGAGGTCCAGGCAAAAATTCCAATACTTGCCGGAAGCGACCACCGATTCAATTTTCGCGGTTGTCGGCGAGGAGCTGGGATTTTTAGGATCGTCGCTGGTGGTAATAACTTTTGTGGCGTTGTTTTGGCAACTGACCAAAATAGTTTTAAGAGAACAGGACAAGGGGAGGCAACTTTTGGCCGCCGGATTGACGGGGTGGCTGGCGTTTCAGACGGCAATAAATTTGGCCGGAATGGCGGCGCTGGTGCCGTTGACGGGAGTGCCGCTGCCGTTTATATCGTACGGCCGGTCGAGTTTATTGACGCAGATGATTTCGGTGGGGATACTTTTAAGAATTAGTTTGACACAAAAGTGAGAACAATATGACGATTTTACTGACAGGGACTCATTTAACTCCGGCGATAGCCACGATTCAGGCCCTGCGGAAAAAAGCGCCGGAGGCGAAATTGGTTTATGTCGGGAGGAAGCATACCGGGGCGGCCGAATCGGTGGAAAAGGAAGAGATAGAGAGGGTGGGAGCGGAGTTTAGGCAAATGACTTTTGGAAAGCTGCACCGGCATTTTACCTGGCGGCAGATTTTGGAATTGGTTAAATTTCCGGCGGGATTTTGGCAAGCGGGGAAATTGGTATCGGAGTTAAAACCGGAGGCGGTGGTGTCGTTTGGGGGATATGTGGCTTTGCCGTTGGTAATTTGGGGAAAGTTGACGGGGGCTAAGTTGGTGGTTCACGAACAGACAACCGGATGGGGGTTGGCTAACAGGATAGCGAAAAGGCTGGCGGATGTGGCGGCGGTGTCGTGGGAAGAAATGGCAGGGCAGGGAGTGGTGTGGACGGGAAATCCGATTCGGGAAGAAATTGTTTCGGCGTTTTTGCAACGGCGAGACTCGGGTATCGAATCGGTGTCCTCGCTCCCTTCGTCGTCGCCTCCAGGTCAGTTTCTTTATATTACCGGAGGAAATCAGGGGGCGAAGGCGATAGACGGAGTAGTGGAGAAGATATTGCCGGATTTGGCGGAGAAATTTGAGGCTGTTTCGGTCAGCCGGGCCGGGGCGAATACAGTGACGGAGTTAATGTATTTGGGAATTCCGGCAATTTTGGTGCCGCTGCCGGATTCGGCCGGCGGAGAACAGCAGAAAAACGCACGGATTTTGGAGGAGACGGGACTGGGGAAAATTATTAACCAAGAACGATTGACGGGCGAGTCGCTTTTGGCGGTGATAAAGGAACTGACCGGAAAGTCAATAAATTATTTTGCCGAGGCGAAAAAGTCGGCAAGAGCGATGGTGGAACCGGCCGCAGCCGACAGGCTGGCGGAGATAATATTGAGAGAAGGGTTAGAAGGAACAGAGGGGGAAGAAAGAAAATATGATAAGTAAAAGATTGCCACGTCGTCCCTCGACAAGCTCGGGACTCCTCGCAATGACGGGCTTATTGTGTTTATTGGTTGGAGTAATTTATGCGGCGGGGTGGTCGGGGATTTTTTCAATTAAAAAAATTGATTGCCTTGTGGACCGGGAGAAAGAATGCTCGGCGGAGATAGCCGCAGAGTTAAACAAGTATTTGAATAAAAATTTATTAACGCTTCGGCCCGGCCAAATTGAAAACAGAATAATGGCGACGGAGAGGCTGGCCCAGTCGGCTAAAGCAGACTTGATTCTTTTAGATTCTTTAAGAGTAAACATAACTTCCCGGCGGGCAATGGCGGCGATAACCACGGCCGAGACCGTCAGAGACCAAGTGGAAGTGGACAAAGACGGGGTAATTTTAGGAAAAAGCGAAAATACCGAAGGATTACCCAGGTTAGTTTGGCCGGAAATTTCCAACTGGCCGATAGAAAATCCGGTGCCGGAGAATATTGTCAGGGCGGCGATAATTACCATCCTGGCCGGAGACCGGTTCCGGCTTGAGGGTATCGCCAGGGTTGAGTCACGGGAGAGTATGATAATGACGCTGGGGACGGGAGAAAAAATTTTTTTGTCTTTGGCAAAAGATCCGGTGGCACAGATGGCGATGTTGCAAGTTGTTTTGAATCAAGCTAGAATAGAAGGAAAATTAATTCAGGAGATTGATCTGCGGTTTGATCGGCCAGTAATAAGATAAAGGAGATAAAAATAGGGGAAATTGGGTATGGGTATGGAGGCTGGATTTTCCAGCATCCAGGCCCAAGCCCAGCTTCTAAAAAAATTATGGCAAGACGAGCACCAATAACCTGTATTGACGTCGGGTCGAGCAAAATCTCGACGATTATTGCCAGTCCGTCGGAAGAGACGGAAGCGATAAATGTCATCGGAGTGGCGACGGTGCCGGCCCGGGGAATCAAGAAATCTCAAGTAATTGACATTGAAGAAGCGATTGCGGCGATTACCGAGTCTGTGGAAGCGGCGGAGAGGATGGCTGGAGTATCGGTAAATCAAGCATATTTGTCAGTCGGGGGATCCCATATCAAGAGCCGGAATTCGATAGGAGTGGTAGCGGTATCCCAGCCGGAAGGGGAAATTACCGGCGAAGATGTCAGAAGGGTGATTGAGGCCGCCAGAGCCGTGTCTTTATCCGGCGCCGAAGAAATAGTCCATGTTTTGCCGCGGCAGTTTAAGGTTGACTCGCAAGAGGGAATAAAAGATCCGGTGGGGATGAGCGGGGTCCGGCTGGAGGCCGAGGCCCATTTGGTGACCGGGTCGGCGACGGCTATCAGGAATTTGACCAGGTGTTTACAGGAATTGGGGATTACGGTTAACTCGACGGTATTTTCGGGATTGGCTTCTTCGGAGTCGGTGCTGACGCCGACCGAAAAAGAACTGGGGGTAGTTTTGGTGGATATCGGCGGGGGAACGACGTCTATAGCGGTGTGGATCGACGGGGCGCTGTCGCATTCGGCGGTGCTGCCGATTGGAGCCAAGAATATCACTAATGATTTGGCTATAGGGATGAGGCAGAGTTTGGACGTGGCCGAAAAAGTAAAAGTGATGCTATCGAAGAAAATTAAAAAACCGATTTCTCCGGAGAATGTTGGAAGGACGAAGGACGAAGGCCGAAGGACGAAGGCGGAAGATGAGATTGATTTGGCTCAGTTGGGGGTCGGCGGGGAGGGGACGACTTATTCAAGAAAGACGTTGATTGACGGGATTATCCGGCCGCGGCTGATAGAAATATTTTCAATGGTGGGAATGGAGCTTAAGGAGTCGGGATTCGGGGGGCAGACGCCGGCGGGGGGGGTATTGACCGGCGGCGGCGCCAAGACGGTGGAGATAGAGGCGATTTGCAAGCGGACTTTGTCGCTGCCGGCCAGGGTCGGAGTGCCGCAGACATTGACAGGGTTAATTGACGATATTCAGGACGCCGGTTATGCCGGTTTGGAGGGATTAGTTTTGTATGCCGTTCGCCATGGAGGAAGTATGGCGAAGGGGGCTCCGTCCCCCAGATTGGGAAAGATAATGGGAAAAATTCCGATGACGGGCGTGGTCAATAAAGTTTCGGACTTCCTGAAGCAATTTTTGCCCTAGCATTTGGGGAAAGTTTTGGTATACTCGTCTGACAGTATGGGATTGGTTAAGCCGGACATCAGTTCATTTGCCAAAATCAAGGTGCTGGGGATTGGCGGCGGCGGCGGGAATGCCATCAACTCGATGATTGCCTCGGGGACGATAAAAGGAGTTGATTTTGTGGCGGCAAATACCGACGTCCAGGCGCTTTTGACCAGCCAGGCGCCGATTAAAGTTCAAATCGGAGCCAACTTGACTAAGGGATTGGGGGCCGGAGCCAATCCGGAATTAGGCCGGGAAGCGGCGCAGGAATCCAGCGATAAGATTAAGGAATTGCTTTTGGATACCGACATGGTGTTTATTACCTGCGGGATGGGCGGGGGAACCGGTACCGGCGGGGCGCCGATTATTGCCCAAGTATCCAAGGAAACCGGAGCGCTGACGGTGGCGGTGGTCACCAGGCCGTTCTTGTTTGAAGGCAGCAGAAGACAGGCGGTGGCCGATGAGGGAATTGAGGAATTAAAAAAATACGTTGATACCTTAATCGTGATTCCAAATCAAAGATTACTGGATGTAGTGGATAAAAAAATGACGCTTTTGGAGGCGTTTCGGATGGCGGATTCGATTTTGGGGCAGGGGGTGCAAAGCATTAGCGACCTGATTACCACGCCGGGGCTTATCAATGTTGATTTTGCCGACGTCAGGACAATTATGACCGACGCGGGGACGGCGCTGATGGGGATCGGGGTGGGCAGCGGCGACGGCAGGGCGGTGACGGCGGCCCGCAGCGCGATTAACAGCCCGCTTTTGGAGGTTAATCTGGAGGGAGCCAAGGGGATTTTGTTTAACATTATCGGCGGGCCGAATTTGTCGATGACCGAGGTGAACGAGGCGGCGGAGATTATTTCGCAGGCGGCCGATCCCGACGCCAACATTATTTTCGGGGCGACGATTGACGAAGACATGGGCGATCAGATTAAAGTCAGTGTGATCGGGGCCGGATTTGACGAAAACCGGCAGACGATGAAAAAATTTATCAGCAGCAGCCGGATGAAAACAGGGGGGAAGAAAATCGACGACGAAGATAAACAACCTCCCAATGATGAGCCGGAGCCGGAAGACGAGTTTGACATCCCCGCTTTTCTTCGACAAGGTAGATAACGGTTATAATAGTTATAACTGTTATATGTTAAAGATGGCAAGTAATTTCCCAGACTTGGATTCCCACCCTGATTTTGTCAAGATGGAGGAGGAGAGGCTGAAACATTGGTATCGGGATGGGATAGTGGAAAAATATCTTCATAAGAACGATAAATCCAAGAAGAAGTTTTCGTTTTTAGACGGGCCGATTACCGCCAATAATCCGATGGGGGTGCACCACGGCCGGGGCCGGACGTATAAAGACTTGTGGCAGAGGTACCACACCATGAAGGGGGAGCGGCAGAGATATCAGAACGGATTTGACTGCCAAGGGCTGTGGGTGGAAGTTGAAGTTGAGAAAGAACTGGGCTTTAAGAGCAAAAAGGATATTTTGGGGTACGGAGTAGAGAAATTCGTGGAGAAATGCAAAGAGCGGGTCAGAAAATTCGCGGCTGTTCAAACCGAGCAGAGCCGGCGGCTAGGGATGTTTATGGATTGGTCCAATAGTTATTACACCATGAGCGACGAGAACAACTACGCGATTTGGAATTTCCTGAAAGTCTGCCACCGGCGGGGATGGATTTATAAGGGGAATGACAGCGTGCCGTGGTGTCCGCGGTGCGAGACGGCTATCAGCCAGCACGAGATGCTGACGGAGGATTATAAAGAGGTAACGCATAAGGCGATTTATTTAGAATTGCCGATAGAGAGGAGAGATAGAGAATATTTACTGGTGTGGACGACGACACCATGGACGATTCCGGCAAATATCGCGGTGGCGGTGGATAAAAATCTTGAATACTCGTTAGTGAAAGGAAAAACGGGAGATTTATACTGGATAGCCAAAGACGCCGTGGAGAGAGTGTTTAAGGGTGAATATCAAAAGATTATAGAAACCGTCAAAGGAAAAAAGTTAGTGGGATTAAGATATCGGGGGCCGTTTGATGATTTGCCGGCGGCAGTTGTGGTAGCCAAAAACAGTAAATTTCACATGGTTATCGCTACCGATCCTTTAATTATGCCTATTTCGACAAGCGAAGGGACGGGATTTGTGCATACTGCGGTTTCGGCCGGAAGCGAGGATTTCAAGTTGGGTAAAAAATACGGATTGCCGATGATTCCGGTAATTGAAGATAACGCCGATTACATGCCGGGTTTGGGGGAGTTTTCCGGGAAAAATGCCAAGAAACACCCGGAGTTGATTTTTGATTATTTGCTGAAACGGGAGAAGGAAAACGGAGAAAACTGGGTTTTTGAAATTCATGATTATAAACATCGGTATCCGGCGTGTTGGAGATGCAAGACGGAGTTGGTGTGGAAAGTAACGGACGAATGGTACATTGCGATGGATAAACAATCGCAAGTTCAAAGTTCAAAGTTCAAAGTTCAAAGTTCGCAGACGTTGAGGCAACAACTGATGGAAGCGGCTAAGAAAGTTAGGTGGATACCGGGGTTTGGGTTGGAGAGGGAGCTGGATTGGCTGAAAAATATGCATGATTGGCTGATCAGCAAGAAAAATAGATTTTGGGGATTGGCTTTGCCGATATGGGAGTGCGATAAATGCGGAAAATTTACAGTAATTGGAGGAAAAAGTGAACTCCGTGAAAAAAGTGTGAAAGGGTGGGATAAATTTTCTGGACATTCTCCACATAAACCTTGGATAGATGAAGTAAAAATTAAGTGCGAGAAGTGCGGAGGAGAGATGTCTCGGATTGAGCCGGTGGGGAACCCATGGCTGGACGCCGGTATTGTTCCATTTTCAACCATGCCGGCAAATTGGTTTCCGGCCGACTTTATCACCGAATCGTTTCCCGGACAGTTTAAGAACTGGTTTTATTCTATGCTGGTCATGTCGACGGTTTTGGCGGGCGGACCGCCGTTTAAGACGGTTTTGGGATTTGAGTCGGTTACCGGCGAAGACGGCCGGCCGATGCATAAAAGCTGGGGGAACATGGTTGAGTTTAACGAGGGGGCGAAAAAAATCGGAGTGGACGTGATGAGATGGATGTATGCCAAGGCGGGGCCGACGACGGTGCTGCCGTTTGGATATAAGGCC
>Ga0075698_132_pt1 | contig 12218 bp, 20 predicted proteins | sample RifGroA2_FD_67729 | JGI IMG/M metagenome (GOLD analysis project Ga0075698, IMG submission 67729) | Microgenomates (Woesebacteria) bacterium GW2011_GWA2_44_33 | reverse complement strand
TTCCGAAGAGAAAACGCGTCTAGCGGGTTCTCTCGAGAAGTTTGAATTTTTGTCAAATCAAAGAAGCAATAAATGTGGACTCCAAGCCACAAATCTTGATTCCTATCCTGAAGACGGAAGTATTCAAGGTTCTTGCTGTGCTGCAATGGAGATTAAACAGTACCAAAAGCAGGTTGAGGGACTTAAAAAATATTCAAATATATCCCAAATTCCAGAAGACCCGTATGATATTCCAGTTTCTTTAGCCAAAGAACTTTTTCAATATCAAAAAAACATTCAACTGATTCCCGAACAGCAGGTGATTTATGAAGAAGCTGTAAAACTTTCCCACGAGGGCGGTCCTTGTTGTTGCCGTTGCTGGCGTTGGACCGCATTTGAAGGTCAGGCAAAATACTTAATAACCAAACACAACTTTGGCCCCGAAGAAATCGCAGAGATTTGGGACTTAGAAGACGGTTGTGGTGGAGGAGAGGAGCACACCTGAAAGTTTACTCTTTGCAGCAATCGATGACTTTTTGAACCACGGCCCCTAATTTATCGAAGATAGAAACCGAAGATTTTTTCTCCGATTTTTCGGTAAGAAGTGCTACCTCCGTATCATTTCTTTTAACATCTTTGATGTTGACGACATTGAGGTTGATGCCCCAAAATAGCGAATAAAGTTTGTAGGATTTTTCAAAAAGACTTATGGCTTTTTCTTTGTTTCCTTTCTTAAGCTCCTTAGTTCCAACTTCCATAACCCGCATACTTGCGGCCAGTAGGTGCTTGCTGATACAGTAGATTTCTCCCTCGTAGTCTTTAATAATTTCCTTAAGTAAATCTATGCGCAGTTTTCTTACTTCATCGAGAATGTCGATGTATCTTTTGTCCTTTGTCTTACCATAAGTAAAAAACAGATGCTCCTCAATTGAGATGAGGTTCATTATTCCTACAGAGAGGTCCTCACCGGAGGATAAGTCGAGGTCCTTTTGTTTGGTTGCCTTCTCAACCTTTTCCAGAAGGCCTTTGTATTCGTTTATTTTGCTCACAACAGATACCCTCCGTAAAAGTATACAACTAAACTGGCAATGACAAGTGCGGTGACAGGAAAGGCGACTCTTTGGAAGTTAAATAGCTGTTTACCTTTCTTTTCCCTGACTTTTTTGTCGACAAAAACTCCTAGAAGGAAGGCGCCTGCCCCGACCATGCTTCCGAAAATAAGCTTGTCGATACCCAAAATTGTGTTAAATGGATGGCCGATGACTCCGGTTTTCCAAAGAGGCAGATACGTCAGGAGAGACCAAAGGACCATTGAGGCGACAACCAGAGCTTGGTTGCTCCATTTTTTGAGAATTTTTAGATTTTTCTTGGTTAGCCAGTCGGCAAACCAGAAAGAAAGAGAAACCATAAGTCCGCCAACCCAGATTCCGGAGACCGAATCGTCTATCCCAAACCACCTAGAGATTCCTAAGCCTGCCCCGACAGCGACGGTGCAGACAGGGCAAACCGCAAGAGCAGGCTTTGCTGAAAGTAAGAAGATAATCGGGGAGAGAAAGACCAATCCCGATTTAATCGGGACCAATAGTTTCTTCATATCTTGAGTCCTTTTAAGTATTCAATAATCGGTTCGTCGCCGACAATACATTTACCCTCGGGCGTAAAAAGAAAGGGTACGCCGACATCGTTTACGGAAATATTGCAGGAACTGGCCCGCCTCACCAAAAGGTTTGAATTGGCCGGGGAGCTTATTTCTTTTTTGTCAAGGGAGATTTTACCCGTTCCTTCCCAAGAATCCATGAATTCCTGAACCTTGGCGCAGTGGGGACAAGTCGTACTCCAGTAGTATTCGTAGGAACTTCTGGTTGAATAAAAAATCCCGATGCCGATAATGAGAAGCGTTGCCGCTAAAACTCCAAAGAAAAATTTTCTCACGAATAAATCATAGCGGTGGCTTTGGTAAAAAACAACCCTTGACTTTGAGGGCTCTGCCGTATTGAATAAGCTATCCCCCCAGGGGAGATACGAATGGATAAAACAATAAAAGGGCAAATTGTTCACCGGCTGGCGATTGCCGAGGGACATCTGAAAAAGGTGAGACAGATGGTTGAGAGCGAAGCCTACTGCCTTGACATAATTCACCAGTCCCAAGCCGTCCAGGCGGCTTTAAAGAAGGCCGATGAGGTCGTTCTTCATGGACATCTTCATTCCTGCGTTCTCAAAGATATCCACGAGCCAAAAGGTAAAAAAGAGAAATTTGTTGACGAGATTGTTGAGCTTTTTGGGAAACAAGAATGAAAGATACGAAAGTACTGATAGGAATAATCGTCGCCACAATTATTCTTTTGGTTGGCGGGGTTGTTCTTCTTAGTCGGGGCTCCTCGAACCAAAACCAGCCCACAACCGAAGTCTTGGGAGTTGAGATTAATCCAGTTAGCTATGACCTAGGCGAGGTCCCGATTAACGCCGGGATACAAGAGAGAGAATATACGATAAAAAATACGACTGATAAGACAATGAAACTTAAAAAGATTGCCACCTCTTGTATGTGTACGACAGCCGCATTTCAAATAGGGGACAAAACCACTAATTTTTTCGGAATGGAGGGACATGGAGACGCTAACCCTCCTGTTAATATCGAAATTGGAGCAGGCCAGGAAGGTAAAGTAATCGTTAGGTTTGACCCGGCCGCCCACGGCCCACAAGGAACAGGACCCTTTGACAGGATGGTCTGGTTAACCTTCAGCGACCCGGGTGGAATAAAAGAACTAACCTTTAACGGAACGGTTGTATCAGAATGAAAAAATTTGTAGTTTTTGCCCTGGGCTTGGTTAGCCCGCTTTTTTTTGCGCCGGCCGCGCTGGCCCACTGCCCACTTTGCGTTGCGGGGGCAGGTGCGGGGATTACCTTGTCTCGCTGGATAGGAATCGACGATTCAATAACGGGGGTTTGGCTGGCTGCGTTTTTGGGAGCAACGGCTTTTTGGAGCGAAGCACTCATTAAAGACAGAGAGCTGAAACTAAAACTAAGACCCTTAATATATATAGGAATATTTCTGGCGACGATTTGGTCTTTCTATAAATTTAATCTAATCGTTAAACACGGAGAGATTTTCGGAATGCACAAATTAACCTTCGGGATGTTGGTTGGCGGGGTCGCCTTTTATTTGGTGGATGTCATTGACGATTTATTAATCAAGAAATACGGAAAAGTCTTTTTTCCTTATCAGAGAATCATTGTCAGTCTGGGAACCATGTTACTCTTAAGTATTGGTATATACATCCTGATTAACTATTACATATGAGAAGAATAAAGATAAGAAAGAAAACGAGGTTCCTCTTTATTTTAATTGCTTCTTTTGTTTTCTTTACCCTGGTCGGATTTTTCGCCGGCAGGACTCCGATAAAACTGGCCACAGGTGAGGTAATTTCTGCCCGAGAACTTAAAAAGGAACTTGTTAAGAAAGACTTCGTCTTCATTAATGTCCATACTCCCTACGAGGGAGAAATCGAAAAGACGGACTCTTTTATCCAATTTGACGAGATGATGGCGAGTAAACAGATGTTGCGCTTGGAAGCGCGTCGGGGGCAACGTTTTAGATTTATCAAAGCTACCAGACGAGGTTCTCCCCAAAGAAGGATTTGTCCTGCCGGTCTCCTGGGGAGATGTGGGGCCAAGACTAATAGAGCTGGGGGTAATTGATGTCAAAAAATTCGAAGAGGCGGTCGTTATGACCGACGAGCAAAAAAAGATATTAAAAGAGGGCGGGGACGTACCGATTAAGATCGATAGTTCCAACAGCCAATTTGTGGTCGATATGCTCTGGGCATTGGGCCTGGCTCAAAAAAGCATCGTCTATGATGAAGGCCCACTCGGGAAGGAATATAAGAACGAGCAAGGAAATTTTGCCTCAACAGGGGGCTGGACGCTCGCCAAGTCAGACGCAGTTAACTATCTAAACAAGTTTGACCTGATTAATTTAACACCCGACCAGCAAAAAAGGGTAGGAGAAATTGCCAAGGGAGTTTTTAGGCCTTGTTGCGGGAATTCAACCTGGTTCCCCGATTGCAACCACGGGATGGCGGCCCTGGCGGCAATTGAGCTTCTTGTAGCAAAAGGGCTTTCGGATGAAGAAATCTATAAAGAAGTTTTAAAACTTAACTCCTTTTGGTTTCCCGATAACTACTTGATGGCAGCTACCTATTTTGCCAGACAGGGAACTACTTGGGACAAAATCGACGCCAAGGAAGTTTTGGGGGATAAGTATTCATCGGCTCAAGGAGCTGGAGAACTTTATCAAAAAGTTGGCCCCCTTCCATATGGAGGAAGCGCCGGTGGAAGCTGTGGGGCCTAATTACAAGTATCTACTTAAGGGCGGCCTGGCGGGTCTGGCACTTTTAATCTTTTATGGTTTGGTGATGAGCTTGATTGGGAGTTCTTGGCAAGCTACCTGGAGCCAATTTAAAGCTCTTTGGTGGTTGATGGTCCCGCTTGCCTCCGGTTTCGGAATTCAGGTCGGGATGTACTCGAAACTTAGAGAATCCGTTCGGATAAAGACAAAGGGGACTTTGGTTGCAAGCGGATCAAGTGCGGCCGCGGGAATGGTTGCCTGTTGTGCCCACCACCTGGCTGACGTTTTGCCTTTTTTGGGTCTGGCCGGAGTAAGTATTTTTCTGGTTCGGTATCAGATTCCGATTCTTTTATTAAGTCTGGCGATAAATATTATCGGCATAGCAATGATGAGAAAACACTTAAAAATGCTTGATTATGAGAACGGTTCTTAAATGGTTAGTCGCGGGTGTGGGAGTGACCTTGGTGCTGGCTATTTTGGCTAGTCTAGTCTTATATAAAAGACAGAAGGGTCAAGAAGTTGAAAGCGTACAAGCTCAAGCAGGCTCTTTCGAAACTAAAGAGGTAAACCTCGGTGAAGTTACGGTTTCGGTGACACCGCTGGTTATGGAAATTGGGAAACAGGCTGAATTTGAGGCCAAGTTCGATACCCATTCCGTTGACTTAGGCCTTGACCTCTCCGAAGTTTCAACGCTTAGCGATGGGTCTGGTAATAATTACGGGGTCGGGATTTGGCAGGGTTCACCGCCGGGAGGACACCACTTAGAAGGCAAACTTAAATTTGCAAAACCAATTTTATCATCGGGGAAAAGCATAAGGCTAGTTTTTAAAAATGTTTTTGAGGGAAAAGAAGCAAGTTTTTCTTGGGACATAAATTAAGGAAAGGAGGTGAGGAAAATGAAATTGAATGAAAGTTCCTGGGCAAACGCTTCGGCCGTAACGGTCGGTATAATTTATGTGTTTTGCGCGGCCGCTGTAGCTATATTACCCGGTTTTTCTAGAACGGTTGCCCAAAGCTGGTTCCACGGTATGGATTTGGCAGCAATTTGGACGGGAGCTCCAAGGGGAAATTTTGTGATTGGCCTTCTTACCGCGATGGTCGGAACATGGCTGGTAGGCCGGGTATTTGTAGGGCTATATAATAGATTTAGTAAATAAATGGAAGGTGGAGAGAAGTTAGTCAAAGATCCGGTTTGCGGGATGGTAAAACCCAAAAACCAGATAAAGTTTTCCTCCTTATATGGCGGGAAAACTTATTATTTCTGTTCGGAAATGGATAAGAATATTTTTGAAAAATATCCTGACCGGTGGATTGGAGGTGAGGAAAAATGATGGAACTAACACATATGGGGCCGGGTTTAGTCCTTGGTGCAGAAGATGCGGCTGATTGGGGAGAAATGGCCAAATTTATGCGAGAGATGATGTGGCCTTATCAGACGGGGGCCGGGCGAGCTTTCTGGGGAATTCATTGGCTTTTCGAGCTGATAACCTGGTTTTTGATAATCGCCCTTTTGTTTGCTCTGGTCCGCTATTTTTGGAGAAAGGGGGAGAAAAAATGAGTTGTTGTCCGGATCATAAAGAAAAAAAAGTTAAAGAGAATGAGAAAAAGCCAGAAAACTGGTTTGAGAGGTTTTTGTATGATATTGGTAAGAAAGATGCCCAAAAAGAAAATAACAAAAAATGTCACTAAGGTCGTGCTTTTTTCAATAGCCTTCGGATTTGTCGAAGCTGCGGCAGTTGTCTATTTAAGGGAAATATTTGGACTTGGGAAAGGCTATCTGGAAGCGGACAGGCAGGATATTTTACTTGCTTTCCCTGGGGTGACCTTTTTGAAGTCTCAAGCGGCGCTTAAGCTTCTAAGCGACAAGACAATTTTAAATATAGAGAAGATCCGTGAGGTGGCAACGCTTTTAATGCTTGCATCTTTAGCAGCGCTGGCTGGCAAGAAGCTCAAAGAAAAAATAGCCTACTTCTTTTTGGCTTTCGGCATCTGGGACATTTCCTATTATATATTTTTAAAACTTACAATCGGCTGGCCCAAAAGTCTGTCCGATTTGGATATTTTCTTTCTCCTACCGGTTGCTTGGGCCGGACCGGTTTTTGTGCCGGTGGTAATTTCAGCGATTTTGGTTTTGGGTTCATTTGTCTACCTCAAGGAAAATAAATACTAAATGAAAACACGCGTAAAAATATTGGTTCTTTTCTACAGTTTGACCGGCAAAACCGCCGAACTGGCAAAGTTCGTGGCGGAGGGAGCAGTTTCCGTGGCAGACACAAAAGTTGATATAAAAAGGGTTCCCGAGATTTTAGCCGATTCTTATTTTGAAGAAAGGCCGCAGGAAAGACAGATTCGGGACAGGTTGGCTTCGGAGTTTCCTCAAGCCACTCGGGAAGATTTGCTTTCCTCGGATGCCATCGCATTTGGAACGCCCACCCACTTTGGCAGTTTCGCTTCTCAAGTAAAACACTTTATCGACCAACTGGCGCCAGAATGGATTAAGGGAGAACTTGTTGGCAAACCGGTTTCGGTTTTTTGTTCCTCTGGCAGCACGCACGGGGGAGGGGAACTGACACTTCTTTCTTTAATGATTCCGCTTTTTAACCTGGGAATGATCCCGGTTGGAATTCCTTATCCGATTCAGGGCGAGTCTGCCGACTTTGAGTCGGGAAGTCCCTATGGGGCAATTTTTGTCAGCGGCGGAGGAAGGCGCCCTTCAGAGGGGGACAAAAAGACGGCAAGAATACTGGGCGAGAGGCTGGGCGTCATGGCCCATATCCTTTCCTGCAATTGCGAAAGCTGTACGAAGTATAAGGCTTTTATCAGGGAGCCCGGAATAAAGAAAAATGAATAAAGTCAGGGTTGGAATAAACGGCTACGGGGTCATCGGTAAAAGAATAGCCGACGCGGTCAAGCTTCAAGACGAAAAGAAGGGCCTTGACATTTTGACGGTTGCCCTGGCGGTTCCGACGACCCTGGGTCATCTCCACGTTGCCTTTTTAAGACTTAAAAAAGAGATTTCAACCGGCGAGGTTTTGAAGATACTTAAGACAAGCCCAAGGATAGTTCCAGTCAGACACAAAGACGGAATTTCCGCCGAAAACCAACTAGTGGAGCTCATGCGCGATTTGGGCCGGCCCCGTGCCGACATGTGGGAAGTTGCGTTTTGGGAGGACAGCCTGTTTGCCGAAGGACGGGATGTTGCCTTTTATTATCAGGTTCATAACGAAGCCATCGTTATTCCTGAGAACATAGATGCGATTCGGGCAGTCGGCGGTACTGAAGAAGACCCTCAGGCTTCGATTGGCAAAACCAATAACTCTTTAGGGATAGTTTCTGCCTTTAATGTTTAAATATTCCTACCTAATTGCAAGCCTATTCTTTTTGGCCGCCTGGGTTTTAATTTATTGGAGGGCGGGCCCATTAAGGCGGCCAATGTTTATTTTAAGTCTAATTACCGCCCTTTTCGGTCCGATTTCAGAGCTTTGGTACTTTGCCGATTATTGGCAGCCGGAAATTGCCCTGCCCCTACCTGGGATTGGGGGAGTGGAAGATTTAATTTTCGGATTTGCAATTGGTGGAATTGGGGCCTTTGCCTACGAGAGCTTATTTGTTAGAGGAATTTGTTCTTGTAAGACAAAAAGAGGAAAAGAATGGTTCTTTCTGGTTTTCGCGGCCATACTGGGGGCTTCGATGTTAATACTAAATAATTATTTAAAGGTGAACTCAATATATGCAAGTTCAATAGGGATGATTGTAGTTGCTTCTATTATGCTTTATTTTCGCCGCGACCTGATGATTCATGCTGTCGGCTCAGCCATTTTGGTAACGGGAGTGATGTTTACTATTTATTTTCTGGGACAGACCTTTTTCCCCACCGCACATCTATGGATGACAAAAATCTGGAAATTATATGGAACGCCAGAAGGGATAATAATCTTTAAACACATTCCTTGGACCGAAATGCTTTGGGGTTTTTCGTGGGGCTTGGTCTGGGGACCAATGTATGAATTTATGGTAGGCGCGAGGTCGATTACTCTTAAAAGAATTTGACGAGTAGTGTATTATAGAATTGGTATCCCCCTGGGGGGGATATATTATTAGTAACATGGAACACGAAATGAAAAAATACATTTGTCCGATGCACCCGGACGTGGTCTCCGACAAACCCGGTAGCTGTCCCAAATGCGGCATGGACTTGATTGAAGTTAAAAGTGGGGGACACCCAGAACACAAGATGCACGAAATGGGACCGGTTTCCGAAATGGGATTCCGGGAGAAATTTAGGATGAGTATGACCATGAGCATGGGCATGGAGCATGGAGGAATTGCCGGAAGTCAGATGGCGAAACTGATGGAAGAGGACATAAAAAACAAGTTTTTCTTTGCTCTTATTTTATCGATTCCCATAATTGCGTACTCTCCACTGGGCGAAAAAATACTGGGACTTACTTTGCCTACACCGATTCCAGCTACTTGGATTCTTTTGACATTAACTACGCCTGTGTTTTTTTATTCGGGATGGATTTTTCTTTATTCAACCTACAAAGCGCTTCAGGCAAAAATCTTAAACATGGCGGTCCTGATTGCTGTTGGGATTACGGCCGCTTATGTTTTTAGCGTTTTACTGACAATTTTGGGGAGCAATGATTCATATTACGAAGCGGCAGCGCTTCTTATTACTTTTGTTCTTTTTGGCCACTGGATGGAGATGAAGTCCCGTCGGGGAACAACCGACGCCTTGCGTGCGCTCTTTGCCTTAGCCCCCCCCCAGGCGAGGATAATCAAAGGCGGGAAAGAAACTATGGTACCAACTTCCGAAGTTAAAGTCGGAGACATCGTTATTATTAAACCGGGAGACAAAATTCCAGTGGACGGTGTTGTGATGGAGGGAGAAACCGCGATAGACGAGTCGCTTGTGACCGGAGAATCAATCCCTGTAGAAAAGATTAAAGGGGATAAAGTTATTGGTGGATCTATTAATCAGGCAGGATATATAAAGTTTGAAGCAACAAAAGTTGGAGAAGATACGGCTCTAGCTCAAATTGTAAAACTGGTTGAAATTGCCCAAAATTCAAAAGCTCCGGGACAAAAAATTGCGGATAGATTTGCACAGTATTTGGTAATAGTGGCAGTTGGAGGAGGACTATTAACCTTTTCAGTTTGGTTTTTTGTTTTGGGTCAGCCAATTCTTTTTGCCTTAACCTTTGCGATATCAACGATAGTTATTGCCTGCCCGGACGCTTTGGGGCTGGCAACACCAACAGCCGTAGCGGTTGGAACCGGACTTGGTGCAAAACATAACATTCTGATTAAAGATGCGACAACCCTCGAACAAACTTCCAAAATTCAGGCCGTAGTTTTAGATAAAACAGGCACCCTTACTGCCGGCAAACCCGTGGTTACAGATATAATCCCCTCCGATTGGATTTCGGAAAAAGAAGTTCTTAGCTTAATGGCTTCGGTTGAGGCCAAATCGAGCCATCCTTTAAGTAAGGCGGTTTTAGACGAGGCAGAAAGAAGAAAAATTAATATGAAAGACAAGGTAGAAAGATTTAAAAATATATCTGGTCACGGAGTTGAAGCTACAGTCTTGGGGAAAGAAGTACTGGTAGGGACTATAAAACTTATGAAAGATAAGGGCGTCAGAATAAATTCTTTAGAAAAAGACGTAAACAAGCTTTTGAGCGAAGGTAAAACAATAATGATTTTGGCTGTGAATAAGAAAATAGCGGGTGTTGTTGCTGCCCAGGACCCTGTAAAGCCAACTGCGGCAAAAACCATAGCCCGCATGCAGGAGCTCGGACTTGAAGTTGTTATGATTACTGGGGATAACCAAAAAACAGGGGAGGCCATTGGTAAGAAACTTGGAATTGATAGGGTTTTTGCGGAGGTTTTGCCTGAAGATAAAGCCAAATATGTCAAAAAACTGCAGGAGGAGGGTAAATTTGTTGCCATGGTTGGAGATGGAGTTAATGATGCTCCGGCCCTAGCGCAATCTGATATTGGTATTGCAATTGGAGCGGGAACTGATGTCGCAATAGAAACAGCCAAGATAGTTCTTATGAAATCCGAACCTGCCGATGTCTTAAGAGCCATTAGATTGTCAAAGGCAACCGTAAGAAAAATGAAGGAGAATCTTTTTTGGGCATCAATTTATAATCTTCTGGCCATTCCTGTTGCTGCGGGAGTACTTTTCCCTAAGTGGGGAATATCACTTCGACCTGAAGTTTCTGCGCTTTTGATGAGCGCCTCTTCAATAATTGTTGCGACTAATGCAATTTTACTAAACCGTGCGGAAAAAGATTTGATAGAAATTTAAAGATGTTTACCAAAATTTTCCGTGAACACAAATTTTTAACAATACTATGCCTTGTAGCCGTATTTGTAGGAGTTTTATTGGTGTTATTTTTGTTAGTAAAGATTTTAACTTCCCCAAAAAAGGTAGACCAGGTCACGCAATCTTCGGATACTACTTCTTCGACGGATGACCGAATGTGGTTATTTTCTTTACGGAGGGGGCGATGTGTTACCCTTCGTGCTGGGATCAGATGGTGGCTTTCAGTAAAGAACCGAAATTTAACAATGATAAGACTGTTGTCTTAAGTATCGTTGTTGACCCCAGAAGTGACTGGGCGGAAGCGGTAAAGCAGATGCCCCAGCTTAGCTCATCCACCGTGTTATTGGATATCGACAGGAACATTTCATTGACTTATGGAGCTTTAACGCTTACCTCTTCGATGCATAGAGACGAGTTCCCCGGACATACTTATATCCTTATAGATAAAGAAGGCATTGTTCGTTACCTTTTGGATGATGAGTATATGCAAATCAGAAACAAAGAGCTTCTTAAGGAACTGGATAAAATTGGTTAATCCCCAAGTGCTCTCTCTCTATAGAGTCAACTTGTGAAAATTAGAGGTTGACTTAGGAAATACTTAGCAGGTATAGTGAAAAGCGAATTATCATGGCGACGTCAAACATTACCGATGCTGATTTTGAGGCCAAAGTGCTGAAATCAGGGGCGCCCGTTCTCGTTGACTTTTGGGCTCCTTGGTGTGGGCCTTGCAAGCTGGCTGAGCCTGTTTTGGAGGAACTCTCCAATACCTATAACGGCAAAGTCGCTATTATGAAGCTCAATGTTGATGAGAACCAAGGCTCTGCCGCCAAATATTCGGTAATGTCAATTCCGACCACGATTCTTTTTAAAGGAGGGGCCGAGGTCGGCCGTCAAGTGGGATTTGCAGGAGAACAAGCTTTTGAAGATCTAATCAAAAAGGGGGTGACTTAATTTTGGACGATACGAATAAACCGCAAGACACAGGTCAAATGCCAGGAGTCCCGGCGCCCACAGGGGGACCGGTCCCGACCACTGGGCCAGCCATGCCCACCCCTCCTGGTTCCGAGCCAACCGTGCCGACACCGACACCCACAGAACCAGAGGTACCGACTCAAGCACCTCAACCGGAGCCGCCGACGGGTGAAGGAGGAGCAACTGGGGGAGATACAGGACCGACTTCTCCTCCGGCAGCTACCTATTAATGGCCGAGTCAGATGCGTTTGCAGCCAAACCGGCTCCCGGTGAGCCTTGGGATGTTGTCATTATTGGCTCAGGCCCGGCCAGCTTAACGGCCGCCATCTATACAACTCGTGGAGCGGCTTCAACGCTCATTGTCGGTGGAGAAGCGTGGGGGGGGCAGTTGATGTTAACCACCACCGTCGATAATTGGCCGGGAACCCCCGGGATTCAAGGTCCCGATTTAATGCAAAAATTAAGAGAGCATTCTTTGATGTTTGGGGCCGAGTTCGTTGGAAAAAACGCCGAAGATATTGATGTTAGTAAGAAACCATTTGAAGTTAGTGCCGGGGGAGGCAAATACCTGGCCAGGTCGGT
>Ga0075698_128_pt1 | contig 16567 bp, 16 predicted proteins | sample RifGroA2_FD_67729 | JGI IMG/M metagenome (GOLD analysis project Ga0075698, IMG submission 67729) | Microgenomates (Woesebacteria) bacterium GW2011_GWA2_44_33 | reverse complement strand
GTCCAGATAGTGGTCGGCAAAGGTGTGGTTTTGCTCCGGGTCAAGTAGTTCCACCAAAACTCCCATGATTGAGGCCCTGCCCGAATCCGTCACCCTGTCGATCTCGTCAAGAAGGATGACTGGATTTTTGCTTTGGGTGGTTTTTAGAGCTTTGATTATCTTCCCCGGTTCGGCTTCGGAATACATTCTTGATTGTCCTCTTAGGTCGAGTGGGTCTCCCATCCCTCCGAAAGGAATTCTGGCAAACTTTCTGTCCATGGCTTCGGCAATTGAAGCTGCGATTGTCGTCTTTCCTGTTCCAACCAGGCCCACAAAACAGAGAATTGGGGCTCTAAAGATTTCTTCTCCTTCCCCTTTTTCCTGTTTAAGCTTCATGACCGAAATATATTCCAAAATCCTATCTTTAATTTCAACCAAGCCCTGGTGATTTTTATCCAAAATTTGCTTGGCATGGACCAAGTCCAAATTATCCTGGGTACGTACCTCCCAAGGCAAGATGATTACCCAGTCTATATATTTGGAAATCCGATCGAATTCGGGCAAGAAGGTGGGTGAATTTATCAATTTTGAAAGTTGTTCAAGTCTAACGATTATTTCTTCCGCCAGCTTGGGAGGAATCTTGATAGATTTGACTTTTTCACCTAATTTGGCAAGCTCGGAAGCGGCAGTTTCCATCTACTTAACTTTATCACGGCATAGGCTATTAGTCACCGAGGGTCATCTGCCGACCTTCTCTTCTTTCGCCTCTGGGCTTATCTTTGGATGGGTCAAGAAGCATGGAAAGGTTAATTCTGCCCAAATCGTCGATCTCTTTGACCCTAACTTGAACCTTGTCTCCAATTTTAACAATCTCGTTGGGGTCGCTGACGAATTCCTCTTTCATATCCGAAACATGGACCAGGCCGTCTTTGCCCGGTAAAATTTCTACGAAAGCTCCGAAAGGCTGAATCCTTTTGACTTCTCCCTCATAAATTTCACCGGCGACTACCTCCTTGGTTAACCCTTCGATGCGGTTGGCAGCGGCATTAACCGCCTCTTCGGTCGTGCCGCTGATATTGACGCTTCCGTCATCCTCAACCTCGACCTGGGCCGTGGTTTCGGCAATAATTTTCCTAATCATCTTGCCGCCGGGACCGATTATTTCTCCGATTTTTTCTGGAGCTATCTTTATGACTTTAATCTTGGGGGCATGGATTGAAACCTTAGCCCTGGGTTCGCTTAGCGTCTCAACTAGCATCTTGAGAATTTTGACTCTGCCTTCTTTGGCCTGGCTTAGTGCTTTTTCCAAAATATCCTTGGTCAAATTCAGGGTTTTGACATCGAGCTGGAGGGCCGTAATTCCTGTCTCGGTGCCCGCAACCTTAAAATCCATATCCCCGACCATGTAATCTTCCATGCCCATGATGTCCGAAAGGACGACGTGCTTTTTGGCATCTTCCAAAACCATTCCCATGGCAATTCCCGAAACGGCCCTGGTTATGGGGACTCCCGCATCCATTAGAGACAAGGTCGAGCCGCAAACCGAGGCCATGGAAGTCGAGCCGTTTGAACTGGTGACTTCCGAAACCACCCGAATCGTATACGGAAAGACCACATTTGTCGGGATAACCGGCTCAAGTGCCCTTTCCGCCAAAGCCCCGTGTCCAATTTCGCGCCTAGAGGGATAACCCACCCGGCCGGTTTGCCCAGTCGCGTAAGGCGGCATTGAGTAATGATGAATATAGCGCTTGGATTCCTCGCCTTCGGCCGACTCAATCAGTTGCTCCAAAGAAGGAGCCCCTAAGGTCGTGACCGAAAGAACCTGGGTTTGCCCCCTTTGGAAAATTGCGCTTCCGTGGGTCCTGGGTAAAACCCCAACACTGGCCGATAGGGCTCTTACTTCGTCGAGGGCTCTGCCGTCCACCCTTTTACCTTTAAGGGTCATTTCTCGGGCTTCTTCTTTGACAAGCTTTTCAACTGCGGCGTTGAGAACTTGGGGGTCTTCCTCCGAAAGCTCCGCTATGACCGCTTGTTTTACCTCATCGAGTTCGAGAAGCCCCCCTTCGTGTGCAGCCATACCTTTGATCAAACCCTCAATCTTGTCCCCAATCAGTTTTTTAACTTTTGACTTTAGTTCCGTGCTAACTGTCTCTTCCGGAGCCGGCTCTTTTTCGGCCCCGACCTCTTTGGTCAACTCCTCAATAGCTCCAACAATCTTTTTAGCCTCTCCCTGGGCGAATTCGATGCCTCCCAAAATTGCCTCTTCGGAAACTTCTTTGGCCGCAGCCTCAATCATGATGACCGCATCTTTGGTCGAGGAGACAACCAGGTCCATCTCCGAGAAGGCCATTTCCGAATCAAGGGGGTTGGCAAAGTAAGTACTGTTTTTCTTGCCCACTCGAAGAGAGGCGACCGGGCCTTTCCAAGGAATGGGGGAAATGGCAACCGCGGCACTGGCCGCAATGGCCGAAAGAATGGTCGGGTCATTCTCAATATCAACCGAAAGAACCGTAACCATTACCTGGACGTCTTTTTTGTAATTTTGGGGGAAAAGGGGCCGAAGCGATCGATCAATCAGCCGGGCCGAGAGAATTTCATCATCGGATGGCCTGCCCTCTCTTTTGACCCAACGGCTGCCCTTAATTCTTCCTCCGGCATAGAGCCTTTCCTGATATTCGACGGTTAATGGGAAATAGCCCAAATCTTGGGGAAGTTTGGCAGTGGCAACCGTGGCCAAAACGACTGTTTCTCCATAAGAGGCCAGGACGCTACCCGCGGCTTGTTCGGCCAGGACGCCTGTTTTGAGGGTTAATTTTCTTCCCCCCAACTCAATCGTCTTATCAACTTTTTTCATTAATTTTTATTTCTCTAATTTTAATTCTTTAATGAGGCTTTTGTAGCGTTCCTCATCGCGCTTTCGAAGATAAGTTAACAACCTTCTTCTTTTGGCGACCATTCCCAAAAGTCCCCGGCGGGAATGGGTATCTTTGGCGTGTTCTTTAAGGTGGCCGATCAATTTATCAATTTGCGCTGAAAGGAGTGCAATTTGAACTTCAGGAGAACCGGTATCGCCTTTTTCTCGTGCGAACTTCTTGATAATGCCTTGTTTTTCTTCTAGTGTCAGCGCCATAAGTCGTGTCAAACAAAGTAAATCCTGAGCGACTCAAAGGAGTCGAAGGAAAAACCTTGTCAGCATCGGACAGATAATATCATATTTTTTCCGGAGTTACAATTGTTAACTAATCGAAGTGCCTTTGTAGATTTTCGGCTCCAGCCAGTCTTTTGGGGCTTCTTCCTTCTTTTCAATTTCTACTTCCTGGCCCGGAATTGCCCCGGCCGGGTAACTCTTCTTCTCGATTCTTTCTTTCGGCATTCTTTGTCCGCCGGCCCTGAGAAGTTGGGCAACTATTTCAAAAGTCTCGGGGGTGACGTCAGGCCCTTTAAAATCCTGACTGCCTTCTTCTATTCCCATAATCAGGTTGGTAGCCGTATCTTGGTCAAGCCTTAATCCGCTTTGATTAATTAAAGTGGCTACCAGTTCCGAAATCGAAGATGCCGGGGCCGCAAACGACATCACTTTCTCGCCGGAGAGCGAGAGTGTCCTTGTCCCGACATGAATAATTCTTGACCCCTCTAAATCTTTTGAAGATAAAGCCGGGAAATGGGTGTCGTTAACACCGCCTATTAAAATAATCGTTTCAGCCGACAATCCGGAGTATTCGAAAACCACTTGTTCTTTTTTTGGAGAAACAAATCCAGGTTTGGGAACAACGGTTAACCTAAATTCACCATTTTCAATATCGTAGCTTACTTTTTCGATGTCGTTCGCCTTGTAATTGGCAAAGCGGATGGTCAAGTTTTTGTTTCCCAGTTCGGCCGTTACTTTATTGACTCCGACCAGATGGTTAAACTCAACCAACATCGGCGACGGACAGGTAACCGCTGTATCTTTTGTCTCCCTTAGAACAAGATAAAGGGCGAGTCCGGCTGCCACCTGGTCGAAATAAGGTTTGAGGGGCAGAAGAATAAGAATGGAGCGGGATGAATCAATTATCGAGCCTAAAGAGTTTTCGTTCATCTGCGCACGGATACTAACACATCGCCTATCTCAAAATCAAGCTGGGGTTCAAAAATAACACCGAATTCCTCTCCCGCTTTTGCTTCCGTTAACTCGTTTTTTTGCCTCTTCATGGAAACAGCCCTGGTGATACCAATCTCTTTTTCTCCTCTTTTTACAATAATCAGGTCGTTTTTTGATATTTTCCCCTCGAGCACTTTGCCACCCGCAACCTTTTTGTTGTTGAAGGGGAATGTTGCCAGTATTTCTGCCTTACCCAAAATTTCAATCTGCCCCTTTTTAAGAAGTTCCCCGAGTCTTTCAAGCAGTTTATAGATTACTTCAAATTTCTCAATGTGGACGCCCTCGCTTTCGGCAAGTTTGGCGACATTGGCGGGAACAGCCACTTCGAAGGCAAAAATCCAGGCATTTGCCGATTTTGCATCCAAGACGTCCGAACCAATAACGTCCCCTACCCCCGAATCAATAACAACGATGCTTGGGGGCAGGCTTCCCAAAAGAGCTTCCAAAGAACCCACGCTTCTTGCCTTTATAACTACTGCTATTTCTCCTTCTTTAATTTTTCCTAATTTTTTTCCTACGTCTTTAGGCGCTAAAGTAGTCTCTCCGACTCCCTCTTTTGTCAGCCTAGTTCCAATAGGGGGGATTTGGTTAAATCCAATAATTTGGGCCGGCTCTCCAGGCAGAACATCTCTTACCGACTCACCCTTAAAATTAAATAAAGCCCTAATTTTAGACTTAATATTCTCAACTTGGATAACCTCTCCCGCCTTCAGGGTACCGTTTCTAACAACGACGTTTGCGAATGCTCCTTTTTTATCCCTTGAGCTTTCGATAACGACCGCTTCTAAATTTCCATTAGGAGCCCCTTTTATTTCATGAACTTCGGCCACTAAACTTATTGTTTCAAGAAGCTCGTCTATTCCTTTTCCTTCTTTTGCAGAAACGGAAATGACCGGGGTGTCGCCGCCGCGGCTTTCAAATAAAAGTCCCTCTTTCTCCAACTGTCCTTTTGCTCCCTCAATATCTGCCGAGGGTAAATCGATTTTCGTGATGGCAACAATCACCGGTATTTGGGCCTCTTTAATTAATTGAAGCGCCTCCTTTGTCTGCGGCTTAACTCCGTCGTCTGCCGAGACCACCAAAATGGCAATATCGGCTACTTTTGCCCCACGAGAACGCATTTCCGAGAAGGCAGCGTGTCCGGGTGTATCTATAAAGGTTATTTTTTTACCTTCCTTTGTGGTGACAACCGAAGCACCCATACTTTGTGTAATTCCGCCGGCTTCTTTCAAAGCGACGCTGGTTTTTCTGATGGCGTCAAGAAGCGTCGTTTTACCGTGGTCAACGTGGCCCAAAACAGTCACTATTGGGGCTCGCATTCCTTTTTCCATAAAACTTGTTCCTTTCTAGAACGATTCTCACTTGACTTCTGTGGGTTTGGTTTTCTTTTTTGTTTTCTTCGTTTTCGTCTTGGGCTGCACGGCCGCTTTCTGAGGTGCGGGAACTCCCTCGACCTCAATCCTTAAACCCGTAAGTTTTGCCGCTAACCTAACGTTTTGCCCCTCCTTGCCGATGGCTAAGGAAATCTGGTCCTCCGGGGCGCTCACCCTGGCCAGCTTCTTTTCATCATCCAAACTGACACTTAGGTTCTCGGCAGGTGAAAGCGAAGCTTTCAGAAGCTCGGCAGTATCATCGCTCCAAAGAATAATATCTACCCGCTCTCCGCCTAGTTCATTGGTGACGGCTTGAACACGAACTCCTTTTTGGCCGACACACGAACCAACCGGGTCAACACCCGACTGGATAGAAGCAACCGCGATTTTTGTTCTGACGCCGGGTTCTCTGGCGATGGCTTTAACCAAAACCGAGCCTGAAGAAACCTCGGGAACCTCTCTGGCAAAAAGTTTTTCAACAAAGGTTGGGTCGGCCCTAGACAAAATTATTTCCTTGCCTTTTGGACCCTCAACGATGTCTTTTAAAAGAAAGGTCAGTCTTTGGGGTTCCGACTCGTCCCGAAAACTCATCCATGATGGCGCCCTTTTCCGCCTCCCTTATTTTTTGATGGATGACCTGCTTGGCGGTTTGAGCCGCAATTCGGCCGAAGCCTGGGGGAGTCACGTCTTTTCTTTCTTCGGGTTTCTCAAGCGGCCAAGAGAAGACTCTTGCTTCTCCGTTGGTGGGGTTTATCTCAACATCAAAATCATATTCTTCCGTTTCGTCACCCCGCTCTCTGGCGTCCCTTCGATAAGCGGCAATGATGGCCTGCTTGATGGTATCCAAGATAACGGCAGGATCTAGCCCTCGCTCGGTGGCGATGGCTTTTAGAGCCTGGGCAAATTCTGTTCTTGGTGTTTGCATATCCTTATTACAAAAAATGGCGGGTACTCGTCCCACCATTTCTACTATCTGACGCTGTAAGTTTACTAAAGAGGCTAAAAGAAGTCAAACAGTCTGTAGATCTTATTTGGCAAAAATTAAACATCCTGATACAATTTGAGTCATGGCAGAACCCCTGGAAAACCAGCAAAGGCCCGAGACGGTTCTTGCTACTAATGATAGATTTAGCAAAATAATCTCCGATCAAGACAGAAGCGTTCTCCTGAGTGGCCCCATACCTTTAGTGGTCGATGTTCTCGCAAAATCAGTTGCCTCTTTCGATGACGACGAAGCTAAAAGATCAATAAAAACAAGGGTCGTCGCTCTAAACACAAGAGGAAGCCATCTCTCTAATCAGGTAAAAGAATTCATATCGGTGGTAGACGGAAAACAGTCTGGAAGTTTAGCTCCTTTCCATGGAGGCATAGATTCAGATTACCTTTCGATATTCTGTGGTGTCATAGAAGCAGTAAGAGAAATTAATAATCCAGATCTGGCAAAAAAACTATCTCTTGCAATCGAGGAAAACAGCCGGGAGATGTCTCAAAACCCCAACGGAGCACAAGGATACCAAACTCTGGAGACAATAAGAGCTAATATCTCCAGCAAGCAAAGCCTTTAAAGATTGTTACAGCCCCTCTTCCTCCATCTCCTCAATAATTCTTCTTTGCTCTCTGGTTATTTTTTCTGGCACCAAAACGTTTATCCGAACGTATTCGTCCCCCCGGCCGCGTCCGTGGAGCCTGGGGACACCCTTCTCACGCAGCCCGAACGAAAATGTCGTCCCCGTCTCTTTCAAAAACCTCGTGGGGCTTAACATTAATCGAAAGAATGAAATCGCCGAAGTTAATTCTTGAACCCTCATCCACTCCGCCTGGAATTTTTATCTTCCTTTTTCTCCCCTGAACAACTACTTCCTTGGTAACGCCCTTTATGGCTTCCATGAAGTCCAGCTTGACCGAGTAGCGTGGAACCTGGCGAGCTTGTCTAAAGGGGGAGGCTCCCCCGAAGAATTGCTCAAAAATATCAAATGGGTCACCGAAATCAAATCCCACAAATGGATTTCCCCCATCACCACCGGTCGTCGTATAGGTATAAGTGAAGGGGCCGTAGCGGCCAGTTTGGCTAAACGGCCCACCGGCTCGACCGAACCCTCCCGGCATCCCTCCCGGCGAGAAGGCATCGTGGCCAAACTGATCGTAGGCGGAGCGCTTTTGGGTATCTGAAAGAATTTGGTAAGCCTCGTTTATTTCTTTGAAGCGTCTTTCCGCCGCCTCTTTTTCGTCTCTATGTTTATCCGGATGCCACTCTAAAGCCTGCTTGCGATAGGCTTTTTTTATTTCCTCGGCTGAGGCGTTTTTGGAAACTCCAAGGATATCGTAGTAATCTAATTTTGCCGCCACACCTTTATTCTACTACCTCTCCTTCTTCAACCCGTTCGGCAGGCTCAGGACCTTTGGCTTTTTCTTTTTTCTTGTCGATTCCAAATCTTCTTTCCCGGCGTCCTCTTTTGCCAAAACATCTTTGACTGCTTTTATTTTTTCTTCAACCTTTTCTTTAACTTCTTTCGGGGCTTTGTCACCGGCATCCTTCAAAGCCTTCTCGGCTGTTGCCGCCATAGCATCGGCACGATTTTTGGCTTCGACAAGCTCAGCCCTTCGGCTGTCCTCAGCTTTGTGTTTTTCTGCCTCTTCCTGCATTCTCTTGACCTCATCATCAGATAGGCCGACAGCACCGGTTATTTTTATGTTCTGGGTCTTGCCCGTTGCTTTATCTTTGGCAGTTACTGTCAGAATTCCGGAGGCATCCATGTCAAAAGTAACCTCGATTTGGGGAACGCCGCGGGGAGATGGAGGAATTCCATCTAAGATAAATCGACCCAAACTTTTATTATCGGCAGCCATCGGTCTTTCTCCTTGAGTAACGTGGACCTCAACTTGAGTCTGGTTATCGGCTGCCGTTGAGAAAACCTCCGTCTTTGAGGTAGGAATTGTCGTATTTCTCGGAATCATGGGGGTTGCAACTGACCCCAGGGTCTCAATTGCCAAGGTCAGGGGTGTAACATCTAGAAGTAGAATGTCTTTTACTTCTCCGCCCAAAACTCCAGCCTGAATGGCGGCGCCTACCGCAACGACCTCATCCGGATTGACGCTTTTATTGGGTTCTTTTCCAAAGTAGTTTTTAACGGTTTCAATTACCTTGGGCATCCTGGTCATTCCACCGACCAAAATCACTTCGTCAACATCATGGGGGTCAAGTTTTGCGTCTTTAAGACAGGCTTCAACCGGCCCCATTGTTTTTTCGATAAGTTCCTCTATCAAACTTTCCAGCTTGGCCCTAGTTAGTTTCAAAGTTAGATGAAGAGGTTGTCCGTCTTTCTGGGTGATATAGGGCTGATTTATCTCAATTTCATTAGCCGCTGAAAGCTCAATTTTTGCCTTCTCGGCGGCATCCCTTACTCTTTGCAGTGCTTGACTATCGGCTTTTAAATCAAGGGCATATTCTTTCTTAAATTCCGAAACTATATAGTCAACTATCTTCTCGTCAAAATCGTCTCCCCCTAAATGTGTATCTCCGTTGGTTGCCTTGACTTCAAAAACTCCATCGCCAAGCTCAAGAATGGAAATATCAAAAGTTCCTCCACCTAAGTCATAAACGGCAATCTTTTCGGCTTTTTTCTTATCCAGTCCGTAGGCGAGTGCCGCCGCTGTTGGTTCATTGATAATTCTTTCAACTTTAAACCCGGCAATCTCTCCCGCCTGTTTGGTGGCTTGTCTTTGCGAATCGTCAAAGTAAGCCGGAACGGTAATAACCGCACTTTCGACTTTTTCTCCCAAATAGGCTTCTGCGTCTTTTTTGAGCTTCATTAAAATCCTGGCCGAGATTTCCTGGGGGGTATAGGTTTTATCTTCAACTTCAACCGTGGCCATACCGTCCTTGCCGCTTTTTATCTTATAGGGGACCATCTCTTTAGTTCTTTTAACTTCTTTATCTTCCTCTCGCCTCCCCATGAGTCTTTTAATCGAATAAATCGTGTTTTTGGGGTTTAATATCACTTGCCTCTTGGCAACATCGCCGACGAGGTTTTTAATTGGTTCAACGACCGAAGGAGTTATGTTTCGGCCAGTATCGGCCGCGGGGATGACTTTGGGACGTCCCCCTTCCATAACGGCAACAACACTATTTGTTGTTCCTAAATCAATTCCAACTATTTTTGCCATATTTTTAATTTATAACTTTTACTCTAACATGTCTTATAACCGGGCCTTGGCTAAATCTCCAGCCGGATAAGACTGCTTCTTTTACTTTGCCTTTTCCCTTGCTGTCCTCGACAACCTCAACGGCTTCATGGAGTTGGGGATTGAACTCATCTCCCGCAGCCACTTTAATTTCTTCTATCCCTTCTCCCTTTAGCGCCTCTTCAAATTGGGTGATTGTAATTGCGATTCCGGGATCGCCAAGATGCTTCTGGGCTTGTCTTAGTATATCTAAAACCGGTAAAAGTCTGATTGCAAGTTTAATGTTGGCGACTTTTTCAAAATCTTCCCTTTCTCTATCCACTCTCTTTCTTAAATTATCATAATCAGCCAGGGCCCTGGCCAGTTGGTCTTTAAGCTTATTTAATTCTCCCTCTTTTTTTCTCATGCCCCAGCTACCTCCTCAATTAAATTCCTAAAGTATCTTAGGACCGGTATTACCGTTGGATAGCTAAGGCGAACCGGCCCAATGACTCCCAAGGCTCCGTTTGTTCCTTTGGCCTTAAAGTGAGTGGTGACAATGCCGATAGGGTTTAATTCCGGCCAGCCCAACTCTTCGCCAAATAAAACATCGATTGGGCTGCCGGAGACTTCTCTTTCAAAGAAAAGCTCTTGAAGTTTCTCCGCCTCTTCCAAGAAAGAGAAGAGATTGGCACAGATTCTGATGTCGGAAAATTCGGGGCTATTAAAAACGTTGGAGTAGCCGGCGTGCCAAACCTTTCCTTTATCTGTTGCCGCAACCGCCACGTTTCTGGTCCGCTCCGCCAAGGCTTTGGTCGCTTCCTCAAGAAGCTCATCCAAATCGTTCCTGGAGTCCCAGACTTCTTCTTTGGCCTTGACTTCATCGGCCAAGCTCATCTGTCTTTCCTCCATCAGTTGGTCGATATAAAATTTCATGGCGACCGGAGCCGGAACTCTTCCGGCCGACGTGTGGGGCTGTCTTAAATAGCCAAGTTTGGTTAGGGTCACCATCTCGTTTCGGATGGTGGCCGGAGAAACGCCGAGGTTATACTTTTTATCCAAGGCTTCGGAGCCAACAGGCTCCGCTGCCTCTATATATTCATCAATGAGAGCCTTTAAGATTTGTGTTTGACGAGCGGTCAGTCCTTCGGTCATGGTTAAACTGAATAACAACACTGCGTGTTTAGCAGTAATCTAACATGAGTGCTAAGTATTGTCAACCCCGATTTAATCGGGGTCAAGACCAGTTAGGAAGAGCTCTCGGTTGGGGGCGGCGCAATCGGTTCGGATTCTTTGGCCGGAATGGGTGTCAACCTTCTTTTGACAAAAATCCTCACGACGAGATTGAAGAAGTACCAAACCTCTTTTGATTTAAGAATAATTGAAACTCCAAGGTAAACAATCACTCCTACCGCCATTACAAATAAAGCCAGAGCCAAAAGATTAACGGTATACCTTGTGTCCAAAACAAATCTTTCGAAAGCGATTTCCTTGGCAATTTCAATCTTGCCCAAGAAAGAGAGTTTTTTAATCCAAACGGACCGGTCAAAAACCTTAAGAAGAAGGTACATCACACTCCCCGCAGCCAAGGAAGCGATAACCGATTTAATAATTGGGGACAGTGTCTTAAAAAAGGTTCCGTCGCCTATTCTTTTATTGATTAAAAAGAAAAGAAGAGAAGCCTGTAAGAAAGAGCCCAGAGAAAAGGCGGCTGCCAGACCCCAGACGGGAAGCCCAAACCCCTTAATCAATATAAAATCAGCCGAAATGACCAAGATAATCGCAGAAAGAGAGATGACCACCGGTGTCTTCGTGTCGTGAAGGGCATAAAATCCCCTGGCTAAAAGAGCGGATGCAGCCTGAAAAACTACCCCTAACGCAAATGCGGAAACAACCATTCCGGTTTGGACCGTGTCTTCCCAACTAAAAATATCGGTACCAAAAATTAGTCGAACAAGAGGGATGCGTAAAACTATTAGAATAGTTGAAACAGGAAGAATCAGAAATACTATCTGGTAGAGCGCGCCAAAAAGCGTTTTTCTAAACTCGTCGGGCTCATCGGCTTGACGAGAGAGAGTGGGAAGAGCCGCCTTGGCTATCGATGTCCCAAAAAGCCCCACGGGAAGAAGCTGAAGAGTATTTCCAAAAGTAAAGTAGGTGTAGCTAGCGGTTGAAATTAGGGAGGCCAAAAAAAGCTCAACCGTTTTTGAAATTTGAAGGAAAGAAACCTCAACTATTCTGGGTAAGGCCAGCCTGCCGATTTTTCTGACATACTCGGTGATCTTTATTCTTGGACTAAATCTAAATCCAAGCTTGACCGCCAAGGGAAGTTGGATTAAGAAATGGAGAGAGGCCCCGATAACCACGCCGATGGTGGGACCGAGAAGCCCCATTTTAGGAGCTAAAAGCAAGGTCCCTACTATAATCCCTAAGTTGTAAAAAAGAGGGGCTAAGGCGGGAATTAAAAATCTTCTTGAGCTCTCAAGAACCGCAGTCAAGACATAACTGACAACAAAAAAACCTTGAGCGGCAAAAAGAATCTTCGTTAGAGAAACTATTTGCTCCCGATGCTCAGGGCTAAATCCGGGAGCAAAAAGGCCGTAGAGATTGCTGGCAAAAACTATTACCAAAGTTGCCAGAAATGCAAAAACGATTAGCCCCAGGTTAGTGACGGTTCCAGCTATCTCCCAGGCCTCGCGCCTTCCCTTTTTTAATACCTTGGTAAAAACCGGGATAAAAGCTGAAGAAAAAGTGCCAAAGACCAGAACCTCAAAGACCAGGTCCGGCAGTCTAAAGGCGGCGAAAAATAAAGAAAGCTCATCGGGAGCGAAAAAGTGAACCAGGGTTCTTTGTCTGACTAGCCCTAAAACTCTTGAGGCTACCACCATGAGCATTATTATCGTGGCAGCGGAAAGAACGGAGCCTTGGGGAGAAAAGAGAATCTTTTTACCTTTGTCTAAAATCTTCTCAACCATAATGTCTTGATATCGAAATAATGTTAGATTATACTTTACGGCTATGCCAGTAACAAAAACCGCCAGGCGCGCCCTGAGGGGTTCGAAGAAAAAGGCGGTTGTCAATAAGCTTGTCGCCTCCCGTCTTGAGACGGCTGTCCGTTTGGCAAAAAAGAACCCCACCAAAGATAAAATCATCAAGGCGATATCTTTGGCGGATCGGGCCGCCAAGAGTAGACTCATCCACAAAAATAAGGCCAATCGAATAAAAAGGGCACTGACTAAAATTCTTCCCAGCTCCAAAAGATAATCCTTTAGCCTTTTAGCTTCATGTGCTATAGTTGAAAAAGGCGCCGCAGGCGCTTTTGAAACAATGGCTGCCCGTAAAAGTAAGGCTCAAATAAATCTTCTTCCCCAAGAGGAATTTGCTGGTACAACCTTAGGCAGAACGCTCAAGTGGGCGATGTCAACCTTTAGGATAATTGTTATTATGACCGAAATGGTGGTCATGGTCGCCTTCCTCTCAAGGTTTTGGTTGGATGCCAGAAATGCGGACTTAAATGAGCTGATTAAGCAAAAATCGGCGGTCCTCTCCGCCTCGGCAGATTTTGAAAAGGAATTTAAAAATACTCAAAAAAAGCTGAAAATATTTTCTTCGCTCTCGAGGGATGTGGGGACGGCCTCAACCACCCTCGGCGCGATTACTTCCCTTTTGCCTAGCGACATTTTCCTTCTCACCTACTCTTTCAATAGCCAATCAGCCCAAGTTAAAGGGGTTGCCCAAAATGAAATCAGTATTGCCCAGTTTATCGTTAATCTTGAGAAATCGGCAAGTTTCGAAAAAGTAACCCTGACCAATCTGGATACTTCGGACGATTTTCGATTTACGTTTACTTTGCTGATTACACCCAAAAAAGGAGACTAAAATGGCACTTGGTTGGCGAAAAGAATACATCAGGTACAAAGAATATTTCCTGAACGTTCTAATTATCTATAAACAAAAGGAAGATTTAAGGATGTTTTTGGAAATTCTTCTTTCTTTGGTCACGGTCTCTTTCTTTGGCGCCTTTGCACTCCGTCCGACTCTTGTTACAATCACGGCACTCCTTACCGAGATTGACTCAAAGGAAGAAATCGTGACGAAACTCGACACCAAAATCCAAAATCTGGCGCTCGCCACTTCTCTCATGGAGTCGGAAACCGCCAGGCTCCCCCTCATCGAAAACGCCGTCCCCGCCACAGCCTCGCCCGAGACTTTCGTCAGACAATTTGAGGGTCTGGCGGCCAAAAACGGTATCAACCTCTTAGGAGTCTCTTTGGGACAAGTCACCCTTTTGGGGGAAGTCAAGAAGGTCCCTCCCGAGGAGGGAGTCACCCCTCTTCCCGAAGACGCCCTGGGGATATCCTTTTCCGTAAGCCTATCGGGTAATTATTCAGAGCTTTTGGGATTTTTGGCTGACTTGGAAAAATTAAGAAGACCGCTGGCGATTGATACAACGGGGATGACGACAACTGAAACAGAAGAAGGAAAGACACTGGTTATACTAGTGAGCGGAAGGGCTCCCTACATCGGTAAATGAGAAAAAGAAAAACGCCAAATCTGGTAACAATTGCAATTTTAACGACAATTACGGTTGTCTTCTGGGTTTTTTTCAGCGTTTACCGTGTCTTTACCGACGTGCCCTCTTACGCTGTTCCTGCTGAAATTCTTGAGCCCGTTTCGCCAACGCTAGACGCTAGCTTAATCGATAAAATCGAGAGCCGTATCTTTTTTTCTGAAGGAGAAGTCGTTACACCCACCTCTACCCCCGAAGCCTCCCCGGCCGCCACACCAACACCATGAGAAAAAGTAAAATTCCAACAATCATCGGGCTATTTTTACTGGTTCTGGGTCTAACTGCGGGGGTACTTTTGGTAAGAAACCAGAATATTTTTAGACTGGGGGCGGCGGCGGAATTTGCGCCAAAGGACGTCAGGATTTCAAACATTACCGATAGTTCCTTGACGATTTCCTGGATAACCGATAAAGAGACCTCCGGATTCGTTAAATGGGGAAAAAGCGCCACTTCTCTAGACAAAACCGAGCTTGATGAACTAAAGGACCAAGGTTTTACCCACCTCTTAACCCTGCGGGGGCTAACTCCCCAAACAACCTACTTTTTCAAGATAAACTCCGGGGGAGAAGATTTTGACAATAACGGCATCGCTTGGCAGGTAACAAATGGTGCCACCTTGGAAATTCCTTCTAAAACAAATCTTGTTTCGGGCTCTGTTTTGACCTCAACCGGGGGGCCGGCGAAAAACACCCTTCTCTACCTGACGGTAGGGGGTGGGAGTCTCCTTTCGACCATCACTTCAGAAAACGGCAGCTGGGTAATTCCCTTTTCGCAGGCCAGAGCCCAAGACCTCTCTTCTTATATTGTTATTGACGAAAAGAATACCCTTATTGAAATCTCGGTCAATGCGGGGCCGGCAGGAGTCGCCAGCGCTCAGATTTATCCTCAATCGGCCCGCCCAGTGCCTTCTATAATTCTGGGGGATACCCACGATTTCAAAAACCTTTCGCCTTCCGAAGTGAGCGGAATTCCCAAAGCTTCCATTGGTCTTCCCGATACGGCAACGCCCTCATCTAAATTTGAGGTCGAAGAAAAAACGGCGACACCCTCGGCAAAAACGGTTACTCTAGAGAGCATCGACGAAGGAGAAATAATCACTTCGACAAAACCCGAGTTTTTTGGCGAAGGGCCTTCCGGAACAACCATCACAATCACCGTTGAATCCGAACCCATTTCCACTTCTGTCAAGGTTCCTTCGACTGGTAATTGGAACTGGAGTCCTTCCCAAGGCTTAAGCGAAGGAGCCCACAAAATTACAATTTCATGGAGGGATGCAAGCGGCATATTAAGGACCTTAAGCCGAACTTTTATTGTTCAAGCGGCGGAGGGGCCAGCTTTTGAATCAACCCCGTCGGCTTCCCCAACCGCAACTCCCAAAACATCACCAACTCCCTCCCCAACGGCCACCGCTAGCCCCACGGCGACGGCGACAACAACGGCCGCGCCCGTCCCCGATTCCGGTAGCTTGACTCCCACAATCCTACTCTCTATCATGGGTGTAGGCGTTCTCGCCTTTGCCTTGTTAGTTTGGAAAAAATCAGAAATTTAAATGCCCGACCCAAATAATCCTACCGATACTAACCTCAATCCTTCCCAGGTAACTCCTCCTGTTTCAGATTTTTCCCCTCCTCCGCCAATGGACATACCACCGGCTGATGCTTCTCTCCCCCCGCCATTTCCGCCTGAAGTTGCTCCCCCGGAAGGTGCTGCCCCTCCGTCCGATGCCGGCTCTGCCGCTCCAAGTTTTGATCTTCCCCCGGTTATTACGCCGGGACAGCCCAAGAAAAAATTCGGCGGGAAAAGGGTCATTGCCACCATCCTCGGACTTCTGGTTCTAGTGGGGGGGCTTGGGGCAGGGGTAATTCTGCTAAGACAACAGCAGGATATAAGGGAAAGGGCAGCCGCTCCCACTTGTACCTCTATCGGTTCATGTTGTAGCAATGGTTACACTTGTATAGCTGTTACAATCAACGGGCAACCCGCTGGTAACGCGTGTTCGGGTGTTCCATGTAAGACTCCAGCTCCTCCTCCTTCTCCTCCTGCTTGCTCATCGGGCTATCAATGCCAGGGAATTGCCAACCAAAATGAATGTGTCTTAAATCGAAACGGAACGTGGCAAGCCTGTAGTGGAGCTTCGGGTGGAACCGGAAAAGGAACCTGCTGTGTTCCCTCCGAGCCTCCCCCCACACAACCCCCACCAAAGGCTACGCCAAACATCTGTGCTCTTTCCCAAAGAGACCCTAACTCTCAAGGCTACTGTGATAGAAGCGCTCCGAATACACCAGACTGCACAGATAAAACCGAGGGCTCGTCTTGTACTATAAGAAGCCAGTGTGGAGGGGG
>Ga0075698_112_pt3 | contig 21063 bp, 24 predicted proteins | sample RifGroA2_FD_67729 | JGI IMG/M metagenome (GOLD analysis project Ga0075698, IMG submission 67729) | Microgenomates (Woesebacteria) bacterium GW2011_GWA2_44_33 | reverse complement strand
ATCGTCTATTAAATCCAATCGGTTTAACCGATTAAACAGCTCTTTGTGGAGGCTCTCATAAACTTTCCTTCTTTTGAACCAATCTTTTATTTCCTTTTCGGAGCGCGGCCGGAGGGTTGCGAATCTTAAAAGTTTGTCTAAAGTCTTTTGGAACTGCGCTTTTTTAACTATTTCTTCCACTTCTTTATCGGAGAGTTCCCGTTCGACCTTAAGTCCAAGCATCACAAAATTCTCTAGGTCTATTCCGAATCCGAATTTCCCGTCTAAATAAATATTGACTCTCTTTTTATTCTTCTGGGGCTTAATGGCAGTAACGAGAGGCATGGAGGCTTAGTCCCCCTTTTCTTCTCCTAACTCTTTCGGAAGTTTTTTACCCGAAGCAACCATTTCCCTAATTTTCTTATCCAGTTCCTCCGCAAACCTCGCGTGTTCCTCGATATAAGCCTTTGCACCTTCTCTTCCTTGAGCGATAGGTTTTCCGTCATAATTAAAGAAGGAGCCGCTTTTCGCAATTACTCCAAGCTCGCAGGCAACGTCCAGAAGCCCTCCTGTTTTGGAAATTCCTTCTTTCTCCATTATGTCAAATTCGGCTACCCTCAAAGGAGGCGCAACTTTGTTTTTGACAACCCTGGCTCTGTGGCGCGAGCCAATGACTTGCTCACCATCTTTAAGTACTTCAATTCTTCTTAGGTCGATTCTAACTGATGAATAAAACTTTAGGGCCAGTCCTCCCGGAGTTACCTCCGGATTGCCAAACATGACGCCAATTTTTTGTCTAAGTTGATTGGTGAATATAAGAACGGTTTTGGATTTTGAAATGGCGCCCGTCAATTTTCTCAAGGCTTGACTCATAAGGCGCGCTTGCATTCCCATTACGGCATCGCCCATCTCTCCTTCAAGCTCCGCCCTGGGAACAAGGGCGGCAACAGAGTCGATGACGATTACATCCAAAGCTCCGGAACGTATTAGGGTCTCGGTAATTTCCAAAGCCTGCTCGCCCGTATCAGGTTGGCTCATCAAAAGATTATCCAAATCGACGCCAATAATCTCCGCACGGGCCGGATCAACGGCGTGTTCCGCATCGATAAAAGCGCACTGCCCGCCTTTCTTTTGGGCCTCTGCGATTACAGAAAGAGCAAGAGTAGTTTTCCCCGACGCTTCCGGTCCATAGACCTCTGTTATTCTCCCCCTAGGTAAGCCGCCAACGCCAAGAGCAAGGTCTAATGCAATAGAACCTGTTGGAACTGCTTCAACCTTTAATTGCGCCCCACTTCGCTCCCCCAACCTCATAATCGAACCCCTGCCGTACTGTTTTTCAATCTGGTCCATGGCAAGACGAATTGCCTGAAGTTTTGCTGAGCCACCTGTCTGGGGTTGGGGAGCTTCTTTTTGGGTTTTTTTCTTGGCCGCCATGGCGTTTTCTTATTACCACACCGCCTGGTAAAATACAAGAGTCGTAAATGGTTAAATATCGATATTGTCCACATTGCCGAGGAGAACTCTCCGATAGCGGAGAGTATTATCAGTGTCTTTCCTGTCAAAGAAAGGTTTTTACTTCCTCATCGCCCTGTGTCTCCATCCTGCCTGTCAAAAATGGCAAGGTATTGCTTGCCAAAAGAGCCATCGATCCTAAAAAGGGAGCTTGGGATTCAATCGGCGGATTTTTGAAAGAAGGGGAAAACCCCGAACTTGCGGCCAAAAGGGAGACAAAAGAGGAAACTGGTCTAAATATAAAACTCAGTAACTTATTGGGAATTTACACCGATTCTTACGAGTACGAAGGACAAGTTTACGAAACCCTTAACCTTTATTACCTAGCCGAGATAATCGGGGGAGAAATCAAACCTGAAGATGATGTCTCGGAACTGGTTTGGTTTCCAATCGAGAAGCTTCCCGAGAATGTTGGATTTAAAAGTTTTGGCGAAGCTTTAGAAGACCTTAAAGATTGGTATCGCGCCAATAAAAGCACCCTATAGTCGGGGTGGACGGTAACGCTCCGTCGCCATACGGCCCCCAGCCGCATATTCTACTTTTAAACTACACCCCGGAAATCTGGTATATTTTATCAAGATAACCCCCTAAATGGAAATTATCTATAATGACTCTTAGAGACTGTGCCGGGCCTCTTGCTAAAAATGGGGTCGGGGTAATTCCCACCGATACTCTTTACGGCCTAGTGGGCAGGGCCCAAGACAGAGAAGCAGTTGAGCGGATTTATCGGTTAAAAGGCAGACAACCCAATAAACCCTTAATCGTTCTTATTTCTTCTTTGGACGACTTATCGAAGTTCAAAGTTAAAGCCGATGCAAAAACGAAAAAGGTTTTAGAAAAGTATTGGCCTGGAAAGGTAAGCATTATTCTACCGTGCCCCCACCAAGAATTCGAATACTTGCATCGGGGAACTAAAACACTAGCTTTCCGCTTACCCGATTATCCCGAATTAACCCACTTGATTACACAAACGGGGCCGTTGGTGGCCCCCAGCGCCAACCCGGAAGGTCTACCTCCGGCGAAAAACATCAAAGAGGCGATGGAGTATTTCGGCGACGAGGTAGATTTTTACTGCGCTAAAGGGGTTCTTAAATCTCTACCATCGACATTGATAGAAGTTAGAGGCGGAAAAATAAAAGTTTTAAGAGAAGGGGCGGTAAAAATTAATCTTTAGGCAACTCTTTCTTTGAGGGCTCGGTAAGCGAAGCTTGGCCGTGCGTAGTTGTCACGCTACGCGTTCCTTCAATGCACGGTAAAATCTTTCTAAATAATCTTGGGCCTTGTCCCAATGCTTCTCTCCGGATCCTCTTTCGGCTAAGTTTCTTTCAATATTGGCCAGAACCAAGAGGTGGGCGGCTTTGGCTGCCTGGAAAAGAGAAATCCGGTGAACCTCGGCAACCAACTCCCTCGCCGTCTCCTCCGCATCACTAGCCGCCTTGACCTGTTCCTTACCGGCCATATCCTCCCAGAATTTAACCTGCATCGAGGCAACGATGGAAGGCTCAAAGGCAAGTTTGACTTCATCTCGCAGAAGTGCGTAAAACTTTTTGAGATTTGTCTTCGCTTTCTCCCAATTTCTGCCGTTATCCTGTTCCAAAAAGGCCACAATTAAGTATTTCGCGGCTTCTTTGGCCAGCTTCTTTGATAAGCCGAACTGTTCCCTTAAGTGATTAAGGGCATAATCCTGAAACCTCGTACCCTGGGGAATCTTTCTTAATCTCCACCAAGCAATTTCAAGTTTGGCAACGACTTTGGGGTCAAATTTAAGGTGCTGCTCGGCATCGTTTCCGCCGAATCTTCTTCTGCGCCTTGAATAGTCAAGAATAGCATCTCTTAATTTTTCAGGAGTGAAATCAGGAAGATGGTCCGCCTCAAAATAATACTCCGCATATTCCATCTGCCATGGCATTAAACCGCTCGTTCTTTGCTCCCCCGAAGTACGGATAAAAAGATCCACATAGGGGTATGGTTGATCTTTAGTATCCAAATAGGAAGAAAATAATTTTTCATCCACTTTTTCAGGACTAACTCCATCTCTAATTATCTTTCTTACAGTGCGCAAAATTTCGTCTCTCCCACCATAATCCAACGCAACATTTAAAATGTGTTTAGTATTGTTTTTAGATTTCTCCTCGGTCTTATTAATCATCTCCACGAGGTCGCTTGGGAGCCTGTCTTTCCTCCCTAAATGAACAAACCTTACCCCCTCTTTCATCGCCTCTTTCATAAAATCTTCGATCATTTTTCTGGCTAAATTCATGATGTTTTCGGTCTCCTTGGAAGAGCGCTCCCAATTTTCCGTTGAAAATCCCCATAAAGTTAAGGTATGAACCCCCAACTCCCGACTGGCCCTGGCCAGCCTTTTAAGAGCAAGATAGCCAGCTTTATGCCCCTCAAGTGGAGAAAATCCCTTGGCACGAGCCCATCTCCTGTCGCCATCTGGGATAAGAGCAATATGATCTGGGATTTTCGTACCACGAGGTAATACGATTACAGGATTGTCAGACATGGGTAAAATTATATCACAGGCTAGCTTTCTCTTGTAATCATAAAGTCGGCGAGGCTTTCTAAAACTTTTTGATATTTTTTATCCATTGTTATTTTGGGAACATATTTTTTGCCTTCCATGACTAGTTTCTCCGCGAGCTTCTTGGAATAATCAAGCGCCCCGCTCGAAACGATAATCTTTTTGATTTCTCTGGTTTGTTTCTCTCCAATGTCGCCGGCTCCATACCACTTTTTTAAAAATTTCTTCTCCGGGGCCCCAAGAAGCTCAAGGGCTTTTGCATAAAGAAACGTCTTTTTGCCATCACGAATGTCGGAGAGGTTGCTTTTTCCTGTTTTTCCTGTTGAACCGAAAACACCTAAGATGTCATCGACAAGCTGGAAAGCAATTCCGACAGGGATTCCATAACTTTCAATCGCGCTAAGGACACTCTTGGAGGCACCCGCCAGTATTGCCCCGACCGTTAAAGGCATCACGATGGTGTAATAAGCAGTCTTATAAGTACGGACCTTCAAAATTTCCTCCCAGGATATTTGTTTTTTGAAATCATAATCGATATCAAGAAGCTGCCCATAGCCGGTTTTTAACAAAAACTCATTAAGTTTCGCTACTGCTTCTAAGGTTCTTTCTTTTGAAAAATCCGAAGACAAAAGAAGTTCGTAGGCCAAAAATGCGCCAACGTCCCCAATGATTATTGCTTTGGAGTTTCCGTAATGTTCTCCTCTCTTTTGGGCATAAATCGTATGGACCGTTGGCTTTCCACGTCTTAACCGATCTTTATCAATGATATCGTCATGAATAAGCAAAAAATTATGAAACATCTCAATGCCGCAAGAGACCGGCAGGATTGCCTCAAAGTTTTTGCCGCCTGAGGACTCATAACCCAAAACTGTCAAGGCCCCCCTGGCTCTTTTTCCGCCTTTCGATGAATCTAGAAAAACTTGGAGTATCTTGCCAAGGTCGGGGTCGATTTTTTGAGCTAAAGCTTTCTTCTTCAAAAAAAACGAATCAAGGAATTTATTCGCTTTTTGAGAATAGGCCTTGAGATAATTTTCGGCGTTCATGGAAAGCGGGTTAACACTAGCCATAACAGGTAGTATACCAATAATTGGTTTTTTAAAAAAAGAGACTAAACCACTAGCCATTGGTCAAATCTGGGATCTTCTTCTAGCTTCATAAAAAGAACTTTTTCCCCTTCGGAGTCTAAACCTTCAACCACCAGTCTTAAAGAGTAATTCCTCCCTTCTTTCCTATGGCTGAGGGCAATAATATTCCCTCTTATGTCTTTAATCCAGGATGAAAGGTCGGCAAGAATCCCCTCTTGGTCTACTCCCAAAACCCTGACTGTAGTTAAGCCTAAACTCTCTTTGGTAATTCCCAGACGATCAAGTTCTTCGGTAACCAACAACTCATTCAAATATCCACCTCCGATAAGAAAGTAAAGATTTTCCAAAGACTGGTCTCCCCGGCTGGGGAAAAGATTTTTGGCCCTTTCCCCCAAGTCTTCCAAATCCAATATTCCTCTTGGGGCCAGTAATTTTTCCGTAACTTCCTTACCCTGTTGAACAAGTCTTTCTCTTTCGGCGCGAATAAGTGCATCTTCTATGGCTTTTCTTGTAGCCGGAAGAGTATAGCCCAAAAGCTCCTGGCTGAGAATTTTTTCGCCGCTTCCCCAGCCCATCTCTATCTCGGTCGCATTCGGAATAACCGTTGAAAGAGAACGCCTTTTGTTATTTATGACAATTGCCTCGGCATAAATCCCTGTGCGAGGATTGATAAGATGAGCCAAATCTATTCCAGTTGCTTCCTTTTTTAAAAACCATACACCAGAGGGAGTAAAAACCAATTTCAGAACGTACTGACTAAGATCCCTTTGACCTTTTCTTAAAAGCTCAACCACTCCCCAATCGTTAAAAGCTTCGTTTTCCCGGGTTGTGATTGCAATCTCCGTAGCCCCCTGGCTAAAATTTACGGTTGTCTGAATCGCGGAGTAGCCGTTATCTCGGGGTCTAGCTAAAAACTCGTCAAACCTCTCTTCGTCGAAATCTTCACTGAAGGCATGATTCACAACTCCCAAAAACGTATAGCAATCTCTTTTTTCTGCCAAAAGTACCCTAAAACTGACCAAGTCGTTAATCCATCTGAAACTATTGGGAAGGCTTTTCCCCTGAAGGGCCGCGACCTCTCTTTTTTTCTTTATCGCCCAGTAACCGTTGACTTTTACATCCACCTCTCCAGCCAAATTCCCTTCCCTAAGAAGTTCAACAAGTCTTGAGCGAACGTGGTCGATAAAAAGGGGGCTTCTTCTGGGGTCGCTATCGACCTGTGATTTTATTCTTGTAAATTCCTCGGGATCAAAAAAACTAAAGGCCAAATCCTCTAGTTGAACTTTAAGCTTCCACATCCCCAAAGATTCCGCAAGTTTGGCATACACCTCCAATGTTTCTTTTGCTTTGGGAGTTCTTTTTGCCTCAGGCATTCCACCAAGTGTTTGCATGTTATGAAGCCTGTCGGCCATTTTAAGTACGGCAACCCTCGGATCAATATAACTTCTGTCAAAAACCTTACGAAGAGTCTCTCTGTCGATTGCCCTTCCTGTTTCCGAACGAAAATTAGAAACTCCGTCCACGAGGGCCGCAACCCCTTTCCCAAATCTAGCCCTAAGTTCTTCTAAAGTGACTTGTGTATCCTCCAAAGTATCATGAAGTAGCGCTGCCGTAATTAAATCCTCGTCCGCAATTCCCCAACCAAGAATGATGTTTGCTACGGTCTTACAGTGTTCAAAATATGGCTCCCCAGTCCTTCTTTTCTGACCTCGATGTGCCTGTTCTCCAAAAACCAAGGCTTCCCTTATTCGTTCCGAGCCAAAAGACGACTGTTCAATTGTTTGGATCGATTCTCCTACATTTCTTTGTACCTCAGGGGGCATATTATTGAGGAGTTATTCTACTCTCTAACTTTTCTTCCGTCAAATACTATCGGACGGAACGGTCACATTCTTTCTGGAACTTCTATCCCCAAAAGATTAAGCGCATTGGAAATTGTTTGAGAAGTTGCGGCCACCAACATCACACGAGAAACTCTAATTTCTTCATTTTTTGCTGAAAGTACGGGTACAATTGTATAAAAACTATTGAAAAGTTTCGCCAATTCATATGCATAAGTTGCTATCTGGGAGGGATTGTTCGTATTGAGGGCTTCCAAAATTATTTTTGGGTATGCCGCTAGTTTCTTAATGATACTTCTTTCTGCAGGCTTACAATAAATATTACTGTCTGCTGTAGACGTATCAATTTTGAGGTCGCCAATTTTTACACCTGCTGTTCTTAAAATACTATTCGCTCTTACGGTTGCATATTGGACAAAAGGAGCCGAATATCCCTCCAAGTTAAGGGCTTTATCCCAATCAAAAATTATCGATCGCTTCGGGTCATAAGCTAAATCATTCCATTTAAGCGCCCCTATGGCTATTTGTCTGGTAATTATTTCTCTTAATTTTCTGCTCGAGTAGACATCCGGATTTTTAGTCTTGAGAATTTTTCTTACCCTCTTGAGTCCTTCAGCTATTACATCTTTAAGAAGAATCACTCGGCCCTTTCGGGTGGACATTCTTCCTTCTGGCAGGGTCACCATCCCAAAATAAACGTGTTTGCTTCTTTCTCCTACCGGATGCCCCAATCTTCGCAGTATTTCAAAAAGTTGCTGGAAGTAAAATTTTTGGTCTTCGCCCACAACATAGATTACTTCTCCAGCACTGAGCTCTTTCTCCCGGTATTTTGCCGTGGCTAAGTCTCTCGTCATATAAACACTCGCTCCATCAGATTTTTGGACTATTGCTACTCCCAATTTTTTATCTGTCATATCTACCACTAATGCTCCATCGCTTACGGTTGCCTTACCACTTTGTCTGACCTCTTGAATAGTGTCTACCAACATACCTTCATAAAAACTTTCTCCCAAAGTATATTCAAACTCTACACCTAAAATGCGGTATATCCTTTCAAACTCTTTCATAGAAAGATCTACACAAATTTTCCAGAATCTTCTGGCTTCCGGGTCTCCTTTTTCAAGTTTTTTGAACCATTCTCGACCCTCTTCTTCCAGTCTAGAAGTCACAACTCTATCTAGAGCATCTTCAACAACCTTGGACATATCAAGCTGTTCCTGGGAAATTTTTTTTCTGGCCATTATTTCTTGACTTACACCTTCTATGGCTTTTTGAAGATTTGGTACTGCCTCTATTCCTTCTTTCTCTACAATTTCTTTTAGCTCTTCTCTTTTCGAGGTTTTCTCCTTTTCCATCTCGGAGTGGAATCTAACATAAAGGTCCTGTAAAACCCCTATGGGATCTTTGGAGCTCAATAGTTCTTTTTCATTTCCCCAACGTTTAATAGCTACTATTAGATTTCCAAATTGTGTTCCCCAATCGCCTATGTGGTTGTCTCTTAGAACCTCGTACCCCGTTGCACGATAAATTCGTGTTAACGCGTCTCCAATAATAGTTGATCGAAGGTGTCCATAACTCATTCTCTTGGCAATATTGGGAGAAGACATATCTATAACTACGACGGTATTATTTCCAACACTCTCCTCGCCGTATTTTGGACCCATTTCGAAGACTTGCCGAATTACCTCGACACCAAAGGTTGGCATGTCCAACTCGAAGTTAAAATATGGCCCTGCAGTATGAACTTCTCTAATAAAAGGGTTCTTAGCTTGCTTCAATCCTTCCGAGATGGCTTCTGCTAACCCTTTAAGATTCCATTGGGATCCTTTAGTAAAAGATGAAAGCTGAATACCATAGTCTCCTTTTATTCCAGAAGGAACTTCCTGGAACGAAATTGGCCTTTGGACACCTGTTAAATTGAATATCCTCTGTTCGGCCCATACTTGGAGCTCTTCTAAGACGTACCTTGGGGCAGATTGTATCTCTTCCTTTGCTTTCATTCTTTCTATCATTTTAACCCCTAACCAAGGAGGCAGTCATGCAGTGAACAGCACCATATCCACCTACTAACTCTTTAATATCCGGTGTTAAAACGTTTAAACCGATTTTTCTCAGCTCATTGATAACACGTTCGTTCTTTTCCAGAGGCACAATAACCGTTCCGTTACCTAAATGCAGCAAATTGGTAGAGTAATCATGCTGTTCCTGGCGAGTAACATTTATCACTTTGAAACCTCTTCTTTCCATGTATTGGGCGAAATTTTCTGCTTCTTCAAAAACCATCCTACCGTCTTTCTTTGAAACAAAGGCTATACTCCTCATAGACACTTCTTCCATGCAAGCAAGCGCAGTATCAGGCCCCAAGGGAGTCCAAAAAGTATCAAGGTGCATAGAATTCATATCGTCATCGGTGGGATTATCCCCCAATTTCTTATTAAGTTCAACAAGTTCTTGATTCTCAACAATTGCCATTTTAATTCCTTTTTCCTCTAGCCTTTTCCCTATCCCCCGATAAATTTCTTCTACTGCCTCTCTGGAAGTTCGCACGGCAACACCTATGTAACAAGTGTCCCCCCAAATCATTGTGTCTCCTCCCTCAATGGTCCCTTGACTAGTCATGAAGGTTAAACTACCCAAACCTAATTGCTCATATGCCTGCCGATAAAGCTCTACTTCTGGAACTCTTATTGGATATCTCATTTTTGACATAACAATTCTGTCTCCAATTACATTCGACTGGTCCCGAGCATAAAAAAGGTTAGACATTGGTTTTTCCCCGGCCAAGCTCAGTATCCAGTTCAACTTTATCGCAGAATCTTCTCCATAACTTTCCATATCGGCTGCAAGAAAGCCTGGAATCCAATCTATTATTTTTTCTAAATTGCCTATATGGTGCTTCTCATACAACTCAATTGCCCTTTCGATCATTTTTCTTTCCAGCTCCTGTAAAGATTTTGGGGCGGACGGAAAATGTTGCCTTTCTACCACTTTTGCATAGGCGTCCTTTACAACAACGAGTTCGACGCCCTGATCGAGAAACATCTGCTTCATACGTATATATTCCCCTCGACCTATAGCAACATCGAAATTTTCGAGAAAAAGACTTTCATTCTGAGGAAGAAGTTGGCCAAGCGCAGTTTCACAACCAGGTTCTCCCCAAATAATAAGCTTTCGGAGAGGGGCAATCTCACTCCAAACACCCACTTCCGCGGAAAGCGGTAATTCTCTTCTTTCTCTTTCATTTAAAATTCCTGCCATTTTACACAAAAAACCCGCCCAACGGCGGGTTTCCCCTCAATTACGGGTCCTCCTCATTAATCCCCTAATAATGTTCATCCTCCTATTTCTCCTCATAGTTTTGACAAATATATTATATAGCCTATATTTTGTCAAGAAAATTGCCTGTTTATAAAATAACCCCAACATCGGCCAGTTTCAAAGCTCTTCTGGCTACACTTTCTACCTCTTTCCCATCCAGAACCCCAACCGCCAATCTTTGTATCTGGTTTTCGCTTAACCTCAATAAAGCCTCCCTTATATCCTCTGGTAATATTTCGCCCGATAGTTTTTCCCGAATTATTGAACTTTGATAAGAAAAATCTTCCCCCTCTACAAAAGATAACCCACTATCTACTACAAAAATACTGCTTGGAGTAAAAAGGAAGTCGTTAGTCCTTCTATCAACTACTCCGCAAACATAATCTAGTGCGGCCACTTTTAACCAAAACCAAGATCGTTCCCGAAGTTTGTCCACTCTAAAATCATATATCTGCCGTGTTTCAACTTGCTGTAAAAAAGGCCGAAGGACCCCTTCGTCATTCCCGTCAAGCGACCACTCAGCTACCGGAAGAACAAAATTCCAGCCAAGTAGTTTACTTACACGGTAATAAAGGGCGTCTCTATAAAGTTCTTGCGGTTTCGGAATCCTGGGATCCAACGATAGAAGTACACCTTTCTCTGGACGATATAAACATCTTAAAACACCTTCTCCTGTCTCAACATCAACTATTATGGCTATCTGCTTCATTGAAGCTTTAACTTCAACCTCCCTCAGAAGTTTTGCCTTTTCCAGTTCTCGAAATGACGATTCTTCTATCTTTTCGGCTTTACTCATTTCAATATCATGTTATTGAAAACTCCCACTTCGCAACAAAATTTTCTTCATGGATAAAAGAGGGGCAACCGGTTTCTGAAACCCTCTTTGGAGAATCAAAGGGTTGGTCAAAATAAAAAATATTGAACTCCGCTTTCATTCATTTGCCCACTTCTCGACAACTGCACGATAGATTCTTACTGCATCTGATATTTGAGAAGGATAACAAAACTCGTTTATTTTATGCGACTGTTCTTTCTCTCCTGGACCAAAGATAACAGCCTTTATTCCGCGTGCAGTTAAAAAGCCTAAATCGGCCGAGCCTTGAGATACTGTAAGTTTTGTTTTTTTAACAAAACTTTTTAAAACTTTAATTATTTCTCTTTTAGGATCGGTAAAGCCGGATGGGCCTGGATCGTAGAGTAAACTCGCCTTTGCACCCATTTTTTTGGCCAATGCTTTAAACTTTTTGTAAATTATGTTATGGGAGTAAGGAGTCGTCCTTAGGTCAAATGTTGCGACGCAGGAACTCGCAAATTTGTTCGGCGAATCTGCTAAAACTTCTGGATCGCCGTTTTTTGTTGTAGCCTTTACGTTGGCCCTGATTGATGTCATTTCTCCAACGGTAACTGAAGGGCTAAAATATTTATCAGGGAATTCCCTTCTCCATACTCCAACTTCATTTTGTAAGGCATCTGCAAAATTAATCATTTTCCTTACTGCAGTAATCCCTCTAATTTTGTCGGGCCTTGAGGCATGCCCCGCCAGACCGGTTGTCTTAACTTCAATAAAATAATTGCCTCTGTGGCCGTGTTCTATCTCTACAAGTCCGGTCGGCTCTGTAAATATGGCCGCTATGCTTTTGTATTTTCTGTGATAACCTTTTCTTGCAAACCACTCGGCAAAACTCTTTGTTCCGGATCCATCTACCTCTTCGTTGGTAACGTAAGTAAACCACAAATCTATAGGTGACCTTCTAGTAGAACTAAAATCTTCTGCGACAAGCATCGAGGCTGCGAGCCCAGATTTCATGTCGCTTGTCCCTAACCCAATTAATTTATTTCCCTTTTTTGTAGGATTAAAAGGTCCATAAGTCCAAGCGGATTCTTCTCCGGCAGAAACAGTATCCATATGAGAATTGAAAACAAGAGCTCTAGTCCTATCTGTCCCTTTGAGGTATACGACTAAATTTTCTCCTTGTTCAAAAACCTCTATCCCTCTTTTTGTCATCCAATTTTTAATAAACTGCCTTAACTTTCTTTCCTCACCAGAATAGGACCTAATTTTTACCAACTCGCTTAATAAGTTTATTGTGTCCATGTTTTTTTATATTAATTTGGGATTGAGCCAAGTTTTGACCTCATCGAAATATCTTCTAGCATCTTCAATAGAATGTTCCTTTCCAAAACTTACCGCAGTAAGGTCAAGGCTTCTACCATAGGGTAGAACTTCAGGATTCGTAATTACCAAAAAATTGCCATTCGACTTTTGAGGGGCCATAAAATCCTTCAGTAACAAAAAGGCCCTCTCAAAACTCAATGGCTGGGGTATTGAAATGTGGTTGTGCCAGAATGCATAGGGAACACGAGGAAAGTGTATTCGTGAAATTCTATTTACAATTCCATCTATAAAATCCAAAGCTCCCTGGCGAGCGTTATCTTCTAAAAAATAAGTCCCCTTAAAATCAAAACAGTGGTAGCCATAAACTCCCATTTTTTGAAAGTGTGGAACTATAACATCCCTGACCATAGCTGCCATTTGGACAAATCGTCCGTTTGCAACAAAAGGCCAGTAGCCCCCTACATAAGAATTGTTTTCGCTCAAAGCGCCGAGAATAAAAGGTTCGTCGGCACTGTTGGTATCATGGATATATACATGTACCGAACCGTCTTCTCCCGCAACCTCTTCTTCGACCACCCACTTTTCACCCAATACTCTGCCTAATTCTTCCATCTTAGAGAGAACATAGTCCTCAATTCCCTCTATGCCTGTTTCCTTAAAATCTTTCTCTGAAATCATCACATTGCTCTTCAAATCCGTGCCCCCTGTCCCGTGCTGACTCTTTATCAAAGCTCTCCTCCCGCTCCTCATAAATTTCTCCGCAACCTGAACAGTTAAATCTAAATTGCTACAAATATATCCTTCCGGCATGGGCAACCCTAATCCCTCACATAACCTTCTAAATCCAGGTTTAGACCCAAAAGCAATCGTCAAATCAACATTTCCGCAAGTTGCTTCTATGCCCAGTTGCGCCTGCAAGACCTTCTCGTATGCGGTAACATTGAAAAACTGAATTCGAGCTGCGCCCTGTTTTCCGGATGCCCACCCCTTTGCTTTTTCTTTGATGGCCTCATCGGACATGATATTTTCGGAAAGACATCTTGCTCCGTTAGTTTTAGTTACATTAAATTCCGGCAAATCAAATCCAAGCATACCTTCTAAATATTCATGCAGATATGTCGAGTTGAGAGGAAAATCCGTAATAACCATATCAGAGCTATTGGCCAAGACAAAAGCTCTGATATACGCCTGTTCTGCTGGGTCACCTATTAACGCCGGAGCGGACTGTGATTCAACCAAAACCGTAGGCTGTCTAAATCCCCAAAGCCTCTCGGGAATATTTCCCGCTATTAACTCTTGTTTCAACACACCCTGTCTTTCTATGCTCATTTTTTGTATAAAAAATCCTCTCCTTTTAAGGTGAGAGGAACATAAAAGAAATTAGATTATCCTCTCACTAAATCAGATTCTCCTACGAAGGGAGATTGTTCTGACTAAAAGAGAGGAAATTTCTTCCATGTTGTTTGTTATTCTACAAAAAGAAGGCTTAAGAGTCAAATTAAAGGGAAGGGCGGGGCCAGAACAACTCGAGATTCACTCGAGTGAATTGTTCTGGCTACCCGCCCACTTTTCCATGCCCGACTCGGGAATTGAACCCGAAATCTCTGTGGTCAAATTGTCAAGAAAAATGGAGTTAAACAAACGGCATCAAAAAAAGTCCTGCAATAATACAAAAAACCCCAAAGTACTGATTAATGGCAAGCCTCTCCTTCAGTACAAAAAGGGCAAGCGTGGCGGTAACCATAGGATAAGAAGAAGTTATCGCAGTGATAATACTGGTCGTATTTGTAGAAGCATTATAAGCCCAAGAATTTCCGAACGCTGCTATTGCTTCAAAAAAAGCAATCAAAAAAAGAAGCGGAAATAGCGAAGGTTTATGTATAGCAAGGTTTTCTTTTTTGACAAAAAACCCATAAACAAGAAGCAGTGAAACAACAATTGCCCTGACTGCTATTACCCAAAAAATCCATCCCGGCCCTTAAATAAACCTGTCCCAGAAAGGAACATAAAAACCAAAAATCAGAAATACCAGGAGCGCTTCTGGAACACCTTTCGATAAATCTGAAATGTCTATACCATTTCTTAATTCTCTTAGGTTAACCGAGGTAAAAACTATCCCAACAACAACCAATACCAGTGCAATTATTTTTGTCTGGGAAAATATTTCTCCAAAAAACAAAAAGGAAATCACTGCGGCTAAAACTACAAAAGTTGAAGAAATTGGACTAACAACACTTAGTTTGCCAATCTGAAAAGCCCTATAAAGGGCAAGGTAGCCTACAGTATTAAAAAACCCAAAAGCAACAATTATTAAGATATTCGATGGTTTTAAATCTGGAAATGATGCATCTCTAAAAAAATAAATGGCGGTCAAAACTCCTGCAAAAAGTTGAGAATATATAAGTGCCTTTAGGTTTCCGATGCGGTCGACCGCTTTTTTTGCAAAAAAATCTGCAAATCCATAGCCGAACATTCCAGCAAGTCCGCCGATCAACGCAATTTTTAACTGATTCATGAATTAGCCCATTATACACGGGCTTAAGGAGGCCACTGCGAATAACAAAGGATTATCTCTTTGGTGACTGCTTGGCGCGTCTGGCTTTACCGCCGGTGCCGACCATTCTTCGTTCTCTTTCTCTCGGGTCACGCGTCAGAAGTCCGGCTTTTTTTAGTGGCGACCTAAATTTTTCCCTATCGGCCAAAGATAGGGCCCGGGCGACTCCGTGAATTAAAGCTTTAAGCTGCCCATTTTTTCCGCTACCAATAACTTTGACCGTAAAATAATACCTGCCAAGGGTTTCGGTCAAAATAAATGGTCTATCCAGTAAAATTTTATTGACGGGCCCCGGAAAGTACTTTTCGGCCGCTAAGTCATTGACCAAGTTCTCGCCTTTCCCTTTGAATAATCTCACCCTGGCCGATGCCGACTTTCTTCTCCCGACGGCGTAAAAAAAAATTTGTTTCTTAGCCATTGAATTTGTCCTTGAAGGGATTTTCGCCCCCGATAATTACTTTTAACCTAGCCATTCTATCTTTCTTAAGTCGGTTATCGGGAAGCATGCCGGCGACTGCGTGGCCAATGATTCTTTCGGGGTGTTCTTTTTTCATTTGGGCAAAAGAAACTTCTTTAAAGCCACCGGGATAACCGGAATGGCTTCTATAAACTTTTTGTTGAGTTTTTTTACCGGTTAATTTTATCTTCTCGGCGTTTATCACAACTACCCAGTCTCCGCTATCCATGTGCCTAGAATAGGAAGGCTTTTGTTTTCCCATAAGAAGGGTTGCTATTTGGGTGGACAGCCTTCCCAATATCTCCTCTTCGGCATCGATTAAATGCCAACTTCTTTTTATTTCTTTTTCTTTGGGTTGGTATGTTTTCATTTCTTCTTAAGCGGTTTTCCTTTTTCTTTTGTCTCTTTTTTTGGTTTCTCTTTCATTTCGATTATCTCGCTCCATTCAAGCCTCACCATTTGAGCTTTGTCGCCGCGACGGGCAGGAAGCAAAACCATTCTGGTAAAACCGCTGGTACGATTGGGAAGGGCGGGTACAACCTTAAGAAAAATTAAGTCGGTTGTGCTCCTGTCATTTCCAAGGCTAGCCAAAACCCTTCTTCTGGCGCTAAGCGAATTTTTCTTGGCAGCAGTTACTATCTTGTCGATTTGGGGGATAATCGCTTTGGCTTTTGCCCTGGTCGTGACGATTTTCCCACTAATTGTCAGAGCCCTGATTAAGGACCTAAAAAGGGCAATGCGGCTTTTTCGGCTCCGCGATAAATGCCTGCCAAAAACCATTTTGCGCATATTATTCTCCGAACTTCACTCCTTTTTCGACCAGGGCCACGGTAATAATCTTGATGGATTTCTCGCCAACGTTTCTGACTTTGACCAAATCCTCTTTTTTGGCTTTGACCAACTCCTCCACCGTCTCGTATCCAGCCTTAACCAGGGCATTGGCGACTCTTGTCGGCAGGCCTATTTCCTCAACGGACAGCTTTCCCACCGGACCGATAATATCAACGTCCTCCTTTGCCTCTTTTTTCTCGACTTTCTTGGGAGAAACTATTTGATTAAAATATGAAACGAGTATTTTTGCGGCCGAAACAGTCGCCTCTTTCGGAGTAATCGTTCCGTCTGTCCAAACTTCCAAAATTAACTTGTCGAAGTTTGTAAACCTGCCGACACGTGTTTCCTCAACTTTGTAGTTTACCCTTTGAATCGGAGAGAAAGAAGCGTCCAAAGGAACTGTGCCAATGGGTCCTCCTATCCTATCTTCGGCCGGTGAATAGCCCGCTCCTGCCTCAATTTCCATTTCCGCTTCTAGTTTTGCCCCTTTATTGAGTGTCGCCAAAACGAGCTCCGGATTGGCGATCGTCACCGATGCGGGAATTTTGATGTCTTTTGCCTTGACCTCGCCGGCACTTTTAACCGAGAGTGTCGCTTTAACAGCTTTTTCCCCCGAGTATGAAAATCTTACTTTCTTGAGGTTAAGCAAAAACTCAACCACGTCTTCTTTCATACCTTTGAGAGATGAAAACTGATGCCTGATGCCGGCGATTCGCACGGTCGTGACTGCTGCACCCGGAAGAGAAGTCAAAAGAACTCTTCTCAAAGAATTACCCAACTTTAGGCGAAGCCGCAAGCTTTGCTTTAGGCGAAGCCGCAAGCTTTGCTTTAGGCGAAGCCGCAAGCTTTGCTTTAGGCGAAGCCGCAAGCTTTGCTTATCTCGAGTAATATTCAACTATATCTTGAACCGAAATCGGTTCTTGGATATCTTCCAGTTTTGGCTCTCTAATAACGGCTCCAACCGCTGCTTTCTTTTTTAACCAGCCGGGAATTTTACGGTCTTTCTCTTCTAGGATTTTCTTGACCGACGGAATTGCGAGTGCTTTTCCCGAAAGGCTGATTGCCTCTCCCGCCCTAACCTCATACGAGGGCACATTTACTTTTTTTCCGTTGACCAAAACGTGCCGATGAGAAACAAGCTGTCTTGCAGAGGGTCGGGATACGGCAAATCCCAGCCTAAAAACCACATTGTCCAAGCGTCTTTCTAAAAGCGAAAGAAGCGTTTCTCCTGTGTTTCCCTTGGTTTTAAGAGCCGCCTCAATGTAGCGCCTGAATTGTCTTTCTAAAACTCCGTAAAGCCTTTTTACTTTTTGCTTCTCCCTGAGTTGCCTTCCGTATTGGGAAAGCATCCTTATTCCTTTTGGCCCGTGGACTCCCGGAGGGACAGCAAGCCGCGTCAGTTTAGCACCAGCCCCATAGAGATCAAATCCTTCACGCCTTGATAGTCTGTCTTTCGGTCCTGTATATCGTGCCATATGAATAACAGCGTTTCCGCTATAAATCAGATTCTCCTTTTCTTTTTTGGCCTCGGGCCGTTGTGGGGAATAGGGGTAATATCGGCAATAAGAGAAATCTTTATCCCTTGGGCGCGAATCGCCCTCAACGCCGCGTCCCTCCCCGGTCCCGGCCCTTTGACATATATTTCCACTTCAGAGAGTCCGTAATCGTCTTTGGCTTTCTTAATCACTTTCTCAACCGCGGTGGTGGCCGCATAAGGAGTTGCCTTCCTTGTTCCCTTAAAACCCGAGGCTCCCGATGAGCCCCAAGTAAGGACTGCCCCTGCCCCGTCGGTGATAGTAACCAAGGTATTGTTAAAAGACGCCGAAATATAAATTTTTCCCGTAGTAATCGATTTTTTGGCTGCCATTACTTCTTCTCCTCACCCCTAACGTCTTTCATTTGTGTCAAGACTTCTTTCTTAAATGCCCCGACGGTTTTCCTCTTACCTCTTTTGGTTCTGGCATTGGTTCTAGTTCGTTGTCCCCTAGATGGTAGATTTTTTGCATGCCTTAGTCCCCGATAAGAACCTATTGTTTGAAGTCTTGAAATATTTCCCTTAACTCCCCTGGCCAGTTCTCCTTCGATTGGGTATTCGTCCAATTTTGTTGAAATTTTTGCCAGTTCTTCCGGGCTTACATCCGTCAATCTTTTTGCAGGATCAATTTTGAGAGAAGCAAGAATACTTTTAGACAACGACCAGCCTATGCCCTTTATTCTTGTTAGGGCGTAATCTACTCTCCAAGTATCAGCCAGTTCTATTCCAGCAATTCTAGCCATAATTTAGCCCTGCTTCTGTTTGTGACGAGGGTTTTTGCATATTACATATAAAACCCCTTTTCGCTTAACAATCTTGCAGTCTTTGCAACGTTTTTGTATGGATGAAATGACTTTCATAAATTCTTATTTACAAGCTTTGCTTATTAATATTTATATACTATTCTTCCTCTCTCTTCGTCATAAGGCGTCATTTCGACTTTGACTTTATCCCCGGGGAAAATTCTTATAAAATTTCGCCTTAATTTCCCTCTTAATGTCGTAAGAACTATCCTCCCGTCGGCTAGCTCCACTTTAAACATCGTGTTTGGTAGAGCAGCCAGAACGGTCCCGTCTAAAAATGTTGCCTCGGTTGTTTCCATAATTACCCGGTCAAAACAAGAGAACCGTGGGAAGTTACCGCCACGGTCTCTTCGTAGAGCGCAGCCATTTTACCATCACGCATGAAAATTGTCCACCCGTCGCTGCCTATTTCTACCTCGCCAGAGCCTTGCGTATACATCACCTCTATCGCCAGGACCATGCCAGGAACGATTCTTGGACTTTCTTCCCTCCTTCCATTTGTAAAACAGGGGATTTGGGGCCCTTCGTGGAGGTGTCGGCCGACTCCGTGACCAACCAGAGCCCGGATAGGACGATAGCCGCCAGCAAGAAGTGTCTCTTCGATGGTTTTGGAAATATCAAAAATATAGTTTCCGGTCTTAGCGGTCTTAATTGCCTTTTTTAGGGCCTCCTCGCCGCACTTGAGAAACTCTCTGGCGGCGTCTGCCTCAAGACCCAGGCTAAAAGAGGTATCCGTATGAAAACCTTGATAAAAAAGGCCAACATCGACGCTGACAACATCGCCTTTTTTAAAAACAATTTCGGGTTTGGGGATCCCGTGGACCAAGCCTTTGTTGACGTTGACGCAAGTTGCCCATTGATAGTTGGGAACCATCATAAAAGAAGGCTTTCCCCCTTCTTCTTTAATGAGGTGGACGGCCAGCTCTTCGATTTCCCCGGCCGTTGCCCCCACCGAAACCGCTCTCTTAAGGGATTTTTTAATTTTGGAAAGTTTCTTGCCTCCTTCGGCCATTTTTTGAATGTCCCCGGGGGATTTGACGAAAATCTTATTCTCCATGGCCGGCCACAATTTTTAATAAGTCGTCAGATATCACCGTGATGGGGCGCTCCCCGTCCACTTCAACCAAAATTCCATCTTTTTTAAAAACCTCGATCAGGGGGGCCGTGGTTGCGTGATAGGTTTGGAGTCTTTTTTCGATGGCTTCGGGTCTATCGTCCGGTCTTTGGGTTAAATTTCCACCGCACTGACATTTTCCCCCGGGCGGAGGATTTGTAATCAGGTTATAAACCGAGCCGCACTTCTCGCAAACCACCCTTGCCGAAAGGCGTCTGACCGCTTCTCTGTCACTGATATTAAGAAGCATGGCTAAATCAATTTTTTTACCTTCTTCTTTTAACCAATCAACTAAAAGCTGGTATTGTTTTAAACTCCTGGGGTAGCCATCTAAAATAAAATTATCGAGTGTGGGAACTTTCTCTTTAAGGTAGTCCCGAACTAGGTTAAAAGTTTCCTCGTCCGGGAAAAGTTCACCTCTCTTATTGATTATTTCGTCAATTCGAGGGTCACTTTCTGCTTTTTCCCTCAAAAAATCGCCGGATTCAAAATAGAAAAGCCCGAGATTTTCGGAAAGAAGCCTTGCCTGTGTTCCCTTGCCGGAGGCTTGGGGGCCAAGAATGATGATATTCATTTTACAAATCCTTCGTACCTTCTCATGACCAGCTGGGCCTCAAGCTCCCGCGTGACCTCAAGGACCACTGAGACGACGATGAGAATTCCGGTTCCGCCGATGGCCAAATTAGCCACCCCCACGAAGTTCTGGAAAAAAGAAGGGAGGATGGCGACAAAACCCAAAAAAGAAGCTCCGATGAGGGTAATTCGATTTAAGACAAAGGAGAGGTATTGGGAAGTGGCCGTCCCCGGCCTGATTCCGGGAATAAAGCCCCCGTTTTTTTGAAGATTCTCGGCAATTTTTGTCGGGTTAAAAACGACGGCGGTATAGAAATAGGTAAAGCCGAAAACCAGAAGAAAGTAAAGAAGGTTATAGACTAAGGACTGGGGATTAAAGGCAGCGGCAATTCCGGCCGCCAAATTGGCCAGCCGCACGTTGTCTATTCCGGTCAGAAATTGGCTGACAATCGATGGCAAGAGAACCAGGGAGACCGCAAAGATAATCGGGATAACGCCAGCCTGATTGAGCCTCAAGGGAAGGTAGGAGTTAAAAGGAGAAACTCCCCGGCCGACACGCCGGGCATAGCTTATTGGGACTCTTCTGACCGCTTCATTCATAAAAACGATGAGGCCGACGATAATGACCGCCAAACCCAGGAAGACGCCAATTTTCATCATGTCCTGAGCCTGAATCGCCGTCACCGATTGGCCAAGAACGACGGGAAGCCTGGAAATAATACCGGCGAAAATGAGGATGGAAACGCCGTTTGAGAAACCGTATTCGGTGATTAACTCTCCCAACCAGACGGCAAAAACGGTTCCCGCGGTCATGGTTAA
>Ga0075698_117_pt1 | contig 29271 bp, 26 predicted proteins | sample RifGroA2_FD_67729 | JGI IMG/M metagenome (GOLD analysis project Ga0075698, IMG submission 67729) | Microgenomates (Woesebacteria) bacterium GW2011_GWA2_44_33 | reverse complement strand
ATGATTATGGTTGAGGAGGATAAAGGAGTTTTGTCCATAAGCCTTAGGGGCCGAACCGGTTTTGATGTTTCGAAGGTTGCCGAGAAACTTGGTGGCGGGGGACACCTCTCGGCGGCGGGGGCTAAGCTCTACGAAAAAGATTTTGATACGGCCGTTATCAAAGTTCTTGAGGTAGCCAGAAGGCTTGTCAATGAAAATAAAAATTAAAACCCTACTGACTCCTTTTAATTTAATACTGGCGGTCATACTTTTGGCTGCTTTTTTTATTAGAGTCTATCGAATCGATACTCTTTTGGGTTTTTATTACGACCAAGGGAGAGACGCTTTGGTGATTTGGGACCTTTTAAACAAGGGAAAATTTTTCTTGATTGGTCCCGTAACTGGCATTGAAGGAATTTTTAGAGGCCCCCTTTATTATTATTTGATTGCACCCTTTTACCTCTTAGGTAAAGGGTCTCCCGTTTGGCCTTCGGTTTTTCTGGCGCTAACGACGGTTGTCTCTCTTTGGCTCATTTATCATCTTGGTCTAAAAATTCAAGGCAAAGCCACTGGTATTACTGCAGTTCTTTTAGGAGGATTCTCATATCGACTAATGATGGCCTCTCGTTGGCTTTCCAATCCGACCCCAATGTTCCTTTTGAGCATGATTTTAGTTTGGATGATGTTTTTGGTGATGGAGAAAAAGCGCTGGGCCTGGATTGTGATTTCATTTGTGGCGGGAGCATCCCTTTTCCACTTTGGTTCGGCCGGTGAGTTTTTCTATTTTCCTGCTCTTTTTATCTTTGCGCTTTGGCAAAGGAAAAATTTGCCGAAGAGAAGAGAGATAACTTTTTCGATTATCGCTTTTGCTTCCACATTTTTGCCACTGCTGCTTTTCGATATTAAACACGCAGGGATTTTATCCGGAAATATCAAGAAATTTCTTTTAGAGGAGAGAAGCTTTGCACCTCCGACTTGGCGTTTTGTTCTTGATAAAATGGAGTTTTATTACTCGGTTGTCTCGAATAAGATTTTTTACGGAGTTTATGAGAAAGAGACAATAATTCTTTCGCTAATCGCACTTGCCTTCGTTTATTATCTCTCGGTGCTTTTGAAAAACGATAGGGTAAAGGTTTTACTTCTTCTCTTGGCTTCTCCATTTTTGGGGCTCATATTCTTCCAGGGGAATTTCGGGAACATTTACGATTATTATCTGACTGGATACTACCTTATTTTTATTCTTCTTTTGGCGGTTACCCTGGGACAGTTGTGGAAGTTCTTTTTGGGCAAAGTTTTTGTTGTCTATTTTCTTTACTTTTTCCTTTCAAACAACCTACTCCCTTTATATGCCACATTGACCGATAGGGCAGAGGACGATAGAAGTGTTGCTTTTGTTAATCAAAAAAAGGCAATAGAGTGGATTTATCAGGACGCAAAAGACAAAAACTTTAACGTAGATATTTATGTACCTCCGGTCATCCCTTACGCCTACGACTATTTGTTCAAATGGTACGGGGGAAGTAGATACGCACGTCAGCCCGTCGAGACCCAGGTTCCTTTACTTTATACTTTGTATGAAGTCGACCCATCTCATCCGGAGAGGCTTGACGCCTGGCTGAAGAGACAAGCGGGGATAGGCAAGGCGGAGCAAGGAGCTAGTTTTGGGGGGATAACCGTGCAAAGAAGGATGCGATTATGAAAAGACCATACCTTTCAGTTGTCATCCCTGCCTTTAATGAGACCAAAAGTCTCAAAAAAGGCGTTCTCGATGAGGTTTTTGACTATCTTTCCCAACAAAAATTTGTTTGGGAGGTGCTTCTGGTGGATGACGGCTCGACCGACTCGACCCTAAAGCTTCTTAGGAAATTTGCGGCAAAACACCAGGAGTTTAGGGTACTGGCCGAACCGCACCGGGGCAAAGGGGGTACGGTTATTGCCGGCGTACTTAAAGCAAGGGGGGGCGTTGTGCTTTTCGCCGACATGGACCAGGCCACACCAATTTCCGAGGTCGAAAAATTCCTGCCAAAGTTTAACGAGGGCTACGACATCGTCATCGCCTCCAGAGCCGGTCGGGAAGGGGCACCGCTTGTCAGGAAACTCATGGCTTACGGATTTGCCGTTTTGAGAACTTTGGTCTTGAGGCTTCCTTACCGCGATACCCAGTGCGGCTTCAAAGAAAGGCGCCGGAGTAACGGCCGGATTTGATTTGGAAATTCTTTACATTGCCCGCAAGCTAAAATTGAAAGTAGCAGAAGTAAAAGTTGACTGGCACCACCAAGAATCTGAGAGGATAAATCCTTTGAGAGATTCCTGGGAAGGATTGAGGGATTTAATAAAAGTTAGAATAAATGCCCTTCAAGGGAAGTATAGAGGCTAAAAAACCTCTGTTTGACAATTGTGTATAATATGGGTTATGGAAATGTTAATTAAAAAATTTGGAGGTAAGTGGGTCGCTCTTAAGCCCGATACAGAGAAAGTTGTCGCAAGTGGTAAAAGTGCCCAGCGAGTCTATAAAGAAGCACAAAAAAAGGGTGTAGCTATTCCGACTCTCTTTAAGGTTCCGACTAAATACGTTCCCTATATAGGGTAGCCTCAATGCAATTCAAATACCCCTTTAAGGTTATCTTTAATGATAAGATTCCGATGCTCGATGTTAGGATTACGAATAAAGAAAATGGGAAATCTACTAGTTACCGTGCGATGTTGGATTCAGGCTCGTTTGCAAACATTTTTCATTCAGATATTGCCGGAGCCGGAGTTTTAGATATCGATCTGTCGAAAATTAAGGAAACACAACCCTTTGGTGGTATAAAGAAGTCCAAACAAATGAAGGGGAAGCCTTATATTGTCGAATTAATGGTTATGCAAAAGGGCCACAGTTATAAATTTGATTCTTACGTGATTTTTAGTGATGAGATTTCAAATACGGGCTACCCCCTACTTGGTAGAATTGGGTTTTTCGATCAGTTTGATGAAGTTTGCTTCAACTACAAAAACGACAAATTCTATTTGCAAAAAGGTTAATTTCTTCTGATTTTTTCCTTCGATTTCGCCAAAGATGAATGTGTTAAAATTGGAAGATGATGTTAGGGTTTATAACCTGACTCTTTTGCCCGTTTTCGTCGACGAGGCAATTTATATCAGATGGGCCCAAGTCATGAGGGCGGAGTCGACCCTCAGATTTCTGCCGTTATCCGACGGAAAACAACCGCTCTTTATGTGGCTAGTCATCCCTTTTTTGAAGGTTTTCTCAGATCCACTTTTGGCAGGACGACTGGTGTCCATTGCTTCCGGGGCAGCAACTTTGGTCGGGATATTTTTACTCGCCTACGTTCTTTTCAAATCAAAAAAGGTAGCGCTTGTGGCTGCCCTAATTTATGCGGTTTCGCCTTTTAGCTTCTTTTTTGACCGGATGGCCCTGGCTGATTCTTTACTTTCTGCCTTCGGGGTTTGGACTTTGCTTTTTGCCTTGGTCGCGTTAAGGAACCTAAGACTGGATTTTGCCATGCTTTCAGGTTTTGGGTTGGGTGGGGGACTTTTGACCAAGTCTCCGGCCATCTTTTACGCACTCATGCTTCCTACGACTTGGCTTTTGGCCAGATTTCCCAAAGGAAAGATGGAAAAAGCAATTCATTTGATTAAACTCTTCGCGCTTTTTCTGGTCACGCTGGCAATCGGGTGGGGTTTGTCTAACATTCTTAGGTTGGGCCCCAACTTTCAGATGATTGCCTTAAGAAACAAAGACTATGTTTTTCCCATCAGCCACTTTTGGACAAACCCAAAAGACCCCTTTATTCCTTTTATGACCAGGTCTTTCGAATGGATTTGGTCGATGGGGCCAAGCATGACTTTGGTTTTTGCCCTGGTCGGGCTTTTAAACTTTAAAAAGTATCCCAAGGAGATTTTCTTAATCTCAGTCTGGTTTTTGTTTCCGATATTGGTTCAGGCAGAATTCGCCAAGGTATTTACCGCCAGATACATCCTTTTTTCCTTGCCTTATCTTTATATCCTGGCAGCCTCGGCCTTTCTCTTAAGGGGCAGACTATCAAAAATTTTAGTAGCCGGGCTAATCATTCTTCTTTTTCAGGCGTTTAAATTCGACTATCTTCTTTTGACTGCCCCCGAGAAGGCAGATTTGCCCACCAGCGAAAGAACGGGATATTTGGAAGAATGGACGGCCGGGTACGGCATCAAAGAAGCTGCCGAAATTTTGCACGGGGTCGGCATCTTTATTGAAGAGGTTCACCCCTCGCTCAAAGAGTCTAAAAAGGCCGGCAATAAGACCTATCTTGTGGTTAACAATACCAGACTAAAAGGGGACCCCGAAAAACTCGGCCTAGAACTGGTTGGTGCCTATCCGAAAGCCTTGAGAACCGAAGGGACAAAAGAATACATTATTTACGGACCCCAGGAAGCACTTCTTTTCTTTGAGGTAAAATAAGTTGTAATATCATCTAATATATGAAGTTTTTTCGAAAGATTGTCCATTCCAAGGATTTTATTCCTCTTACTTTAATATTTATTTTTAGCTTACTGGCCGTGAGAACCCTTCTTCTTCCCGGTTATTTCCCAATGCACGACGACTTACAAATGATGAGACAGCTTCAGATGGAGAAGTGCTTTGTTGACGGGCAAATCCCTTGCCGGTGGGTTCCTGACATGGGCTATGGTTTTGGATTCCCCCTTTTTAATTTTTATCCGCCTCTCCCCTATCTGGTAGGGCAGGGAATTAGGCTTTTCGGATTTGCCATCTCGGCCGTTTTTTACATCTGGGCCCCTTATCATGCCCTTGATATCTATGTCAGGGGGGCAATGAATGAAGCTTGGGCTTTGGCCTTGTTTCCGTTTATTCTCTGGACGTCGTACCGGCTAATAGATGAAAAGAAAAATATCACCGAATGGGCAGTTGCGCTGGCCCTCTCCTGGTTCGGACTTCTTACGTCGCACAATCTTATGGTTCTGATGTTCTCTCCGGTATTTGCAGTTTGGTGTTTGCTATTCGTCGGACAGAAAAAATGGAATCGACTCCCCCACCTGGCCGTTAGCGGAATTTTAGCCCTTGGCCTGGCCGCATTTTTTACCATACCCGCCTTAATCGAGCAGAAGTACGTTCAAGTTAATACTCTAATTTCGGGATATTACGACTACTCCGGGCATTTCGTCTCACTAAACCAAATGCTTCTTTCCCGTTTTTGGGGTTACGGGGGGTCCATTTTCGGAACAGGCGACGGAATGGCTTTCCCGATCGGGCATTTTCACTGGGTAGCTTCTATCTTAGTTATTCTTTACTTATTTTATCGATACAGAAAGACTAAAAAATTAGATAAATTTACCTTTGTCGTCGGCTTAATGGTCGTAATTGGCTGGGCCGCCGCCTTCATGGCCCATTCCCGTTCGACTTTTATCTGGCTTAGGATTCCTATCCTGGCATTTTTCCAATTTCCTTGGCGATTTTTAACAATCACCACCTTTGCCTTTTCCTTTGTCGCCGGGGCCTTGGTTCTTGTTCTTGAAAAAAAGAAGAAAATTCTTTTTATAGCACCGGCATTGCTGCTCCTCTCGATCGTTATTTGGAACTGGGAATTTTTCAGGATTGAAAGGAGAGGACCGGTGAGTGACGCCGAGAAGTTCTCTGGTGAGGCGTGGAGAATTCAGCAGACGGCCGGGATTTACGACTACTTGCCCAAAACGGCAAAAATGGCCCCCCAGGCACAAAGGCAAAAGATGGTTGATGTCATTGAGGGGACTGCCTCGGTTGAAGATGAAAATCAGGGGACTAATTGGGCGGCTTTTAAGGCCAACGTAGAATCTAAAAAAGCCCTGGTCAGGATTGGAATTTTTTATTTCCCTAACTGGAGGGTTTTTGTCGACGGAGCCGAGGTCGGAATTTTTATTCCCGAAGGAGAAAGTTGGGGGAGAATGCATATTGAGCTACCCAAGGGGTCTCATGAGATTTACCTAAAACTTTATAACACCCCCGTAAGAACCACATCGAACATAATTTCATTGGTAACTTGGGTCGGCCTTTTGACCTTTCCTTTTTGGAAGAGGAAGGTGGGAGTGTTAAAATCAAGGCATGGCAATCTCTCTTGAGGCTGTCAAGAGTCGTGCCGTCAAAGGAATTGTTGTTCTTACCGGCCGGACCTTCCTTCTTTCCGCTCTCTCGCTTGTTGCTACCGGCTTTTTGACGGTCTTTCTCGAACCGGCCGAATTCGGGGTTTTTTGGATAGTTTCTGCCATCGTCAATTTCCTGGCTTATTTTTCCGATGTCGGGCTGGCCGCCGCTCTCATCCAAAAGAAAGAAGTACCCCAGGAGAGGGACTTAAGAACGACATTTCTTATCCAGCAGGGTCTTGTTTTAATTCTTCTTTTAATCCTTTTTTCCCTAACTCCGACCTTAACCAGGATTTATAACCTAAGTCCGGAAGGAAGATTTCTTCTTTACGCTTTGGGGGCCTCCCTTCTACTCTCTTCCTTAAAGACCATCCCTTCCGTTCTTCTTGAGCGTGAGCTTGAATTCGGAAAATTGGTTTTGCCGCAAGTTTTGGAAAATTTGGCTTACAATATCACAGCAGTGATATTGGCCTGGAAAGGTTTCGGCGTGACGAGTTTTTCAATTGCGATTTTGCTGAGGGGTGTGATTGGACTTTCCGCCGTCTATTTTCTTAAACCCTGGGTTCCCGGATTTGCGCTTTCGAGGGCCTCTCTCAAAAGACTTTTGCCCTATGGCGTTCCCTATCAGGCAAATACTTTGCTGGCGACACTCAAAGACGACGGCATGACGGTCGTCTTGGGGACAATTTTGGGTCCGGTAGGAATAGGTCTATTGGGATGGGCCCAAAAGTGGGCGTACGCCCCTTTGAGATTCTTCATGGACCATGTCTTAAAGGTCACTTTCCCGGCCTTTGCCAGAATGCAGGAGGCGAAGGAAGAGATAAGAAGAGCGGTGAGTCGCTCGATATTTTTTATTTGTTTTTTTGTTTTTCCTACCCTGGCCGGGCTTTTGATTCTGGCCCCCATCCTAGTGAGTATTATCCCGCGTTATGAAAAGTGGGAACCGGCCCTATTGGCCCTTTCACTGATTGGAATCAATACCGTTTTTGCCGCGGTCGCGACACAGCTGACGAATCTTTTGAATGCAATCGGCAGGATAAAGGTAACTTTTAAGCTGATGATTATGTGGACGGTTCTCACTTGGCTATTTGTTCCCGCGCTCGCTTTAAAATACGGCGTCAATGGGGCCGCTTTCGGCTACGCTTTGGTGGGGGCAAGCTCGCTGGTTGCAATCTATATCGCCAGACGCTATGTTGCCTTTTCCATTTTGGAATCGGTCGTTAGGCCCCTGGCGGCAAGTTTAGTCATGGCCATAGCCCTCTTTTTTGTCAGGGGCTTTTTACCTTCAAGTCTGACGTCTGTTTGGCTTTTGATCGCCCTCGGGATAGCCATCTACGGGGTCTCGATATATCTGATAGTCGGGGTCTCCATCGTCAGCGACGTCAGAAAAAGTATTTCAACCTTTTTCTCAAAATAACATCTTCCGCGGATTAAAATCCGCGGTTTTATCCCTAAGGAAAGATGTTGATACAGCTTCAATTCATCCGTACAATGAATTGTACGGTTTTCTTGAAGCTTTTAATAAATGAAACTTAATTTCAAGGAAATTTCCCTGATTTTAATAGGAACATTAATCTGGTCGTTAACCATGGTAAAAAGTGGCTTGGTCTATCCATATGGTATGGGTTTTTGGGGACCGAATGGCCACGACGGAGTTTGGCATATAGCTCTCGCAGAGAGTCTATCCCGAGGTTCTTACGGGATGCCTGTTTTTTCGGGGGAGACTCTACAAAATTACCACGTCGGGTTTGACTTAATTCTTGCTTTTTTAAATAGACTGACAACTATCCCCATTGTTAATTTGTATTTTCAAATTATTCCCCCCGTCCTCGCTGTTTTGATTGGTATTCTTACTTATAAATTTGTTTTTCTTTGGAGAAAGTCGCGTGGGGAAGCTTTTTGGGCAACCTTCTTTGTCTATTTCGGAGGAAGTTTCAGTTGGGTCGTAACTTTAATAAGAGATGGACGAATCGGCGGAGAGAGCATGTTTTGGGCCCAACAGTCTGTCTCGACCCTGATTAACCCTCCCTTTGCCCTTTCTTTAGTGCTTCTGTTAAGCGGCCTTATTTTTCTTTTGAAAAAGAAGAATTTGTTACTGTCCATTCTTTGCTTCGGAGTTTTAATCCAAATAAAGGCCTACGCGGGAATTTTGGCTTTAGGGGCCTTAGCAATTGCCGCAAGTTACAACTTATGGAAAAGAAAAGACTGGAGCTTACTAAAAGTATTTTCAGGCAGCCTGATTGTTTCAGTTCTTTTATTTCTTCCTTTTAATAAAAACTCCGGGAGTTTAGTTGTTTTTAAGCCCTTTTGGTTTTTGGAAACAATGATGGGTTTAACCGACAGACTGGGGTGGTTGAGATTCGGCTCGGCCATGACCAATTATCGATTGGGAAATATTTGGGCTAAAGCTGTTCCTGCATATTTAGTTGCCTTTGCCATTTTCTGGGTAGGCAACATGGGAACCAGAATCATCAAAGAAATTTTGGTTTGGAGATGGATAAAAAACCCAAAGAAAATAGGTTTCGTCGAAGTCTTTTTCATAAGCCTCATAGTCATCGGTGGACTGATGCCAATGTTTTTTCTCCAGGCGGGAACTCCCTGGAATACAATCCAGTTTTTCTATTATTCTTTATTCTTTTCCGGAATTCTGGCGGGGGTAGCTCTGGGAGAAATTCTTTCCAAGGCCAAGACGGTGTTGACACGGTCTGTTTTGATAGTCGGGACTATTCTTCTCACGGTCCCCACTACTCTTGGAACGCTAGCCCATTATCTTCCGGCAAGGCCCCCGGCTAAGATATCGAACGAGGAACTTGAAGCGCTTTCATTCTTGGTCAAAGAACCCCAAGGAGTTATCTTGACCTATCCGTTTGACAGATTTAAGGCCAAAGAAGCCGAAGCAAATCCTCCTCGACCTCTTTATCTTTATGAATCAACCGCTTATGTTTCGGCTTTCGCCAAAAAACCGGTATTTTTGGAAGATGAAGTAAATCTGGACATAACGGGTTACTCGTGGGGAGAAAGAAAGCTTAAGGTTGAAAAATTTCTTAAAAGTTTTGAAGCCGGCGAGGCGAGAGTTTTTTTGAAAGAAAACAACATTTCCTATATATACTGGATAAAAGGCCAAAGAGCACTCTTGAGAGAAGGGCAACTCGGAATTTCAAAGATTTTTGAGAACTCCGAGGTAGACATCTACAAAGTCGAAAGGTAATCCTTCGTTATTCAAGGTAATCCTTATTTATTCATGGTTAGCCTCATAAGTGGTACAATTGAAGCTGTGGATAAGATTTCGGTAGTCATCAATACCCGCAACGAGGAGAAAAATCTACCCAAGACCATTGCCTCGGTTAAAACCCTTGCCCACGAGATAGTCGTGGTTGACATGAAGTCTGAGGACGAGACGGTCAAGGTGGCTAAGAGGTTTGGCGCCAGAGTTTACGAGCATACAAGAATCGGCTACGTTGAACCGGCCAGAAATTTCGCAATAAGCAAAACCACGGGCGACTGGGTTCTAGTCCTTGACGCCGACGAGGAGATTCCGAAAGGTCTTGCCCTAAAACTAAAAAAGATAGTAAAGAGCCCCAAAGCCGACTACTTTCGAATTCCGCGTAAAAATATAATTTTTGGTAAGTGGATAAAACATTCGCGTTGGTGGCCGGATTATAACATCCGGTTTTTTAAAAAGGGCCATGTGGCTTGGAACGAACTCATCCATTCGGTTCCCATCACTCAGGGGATGGGGGCCGACCTTCCTGCAAAAGAGGAACTGGCAATAATCCACCACAACTACAACTCCATCGAGCAATATTTAGAAAGAATGAACCGCTACAGCTCCATCCAAGCGAAAATCTTAATCGAAGGAAAGCATAAATTTATTTGGAAAGATTTAATATCTAAACCCGTTAACGAGTTTCTAAGTCGGTATTTTGCCGGGGAGGGCTATAAAGACGGACTGCACGGACTGGCCCTTTCCCTACTCCAGGCCTTTTCGGAACTTATCGTCTATCTTAAGGTTTGGCAGGCAGAAAAATTTATGGAGCAGGCAATTTCCGTGCAAGAGATAGATAAGGAATTTGGTTCTTTAATTAAAGAAGTTAAGTGGTGGATTTCAGATACAAAAATAAAGTCAAAAGGATTTTTTGCCTCCCTCCCCGATAAAATCTCTCGAAAGTTTTTGAGCAAAAATGCCTAAGAGAAAACCTAGAGTATCGATTGTCATTCTTACCTGGAATGCCTGCCAGATGACCAAAGAGCAGCTGGCTGACGTGGCAAAACTTGAGACGAAAGGCATAGAGGCCCAGACTCTGGTTGTCGATAACGGCTCTAAAGACAATACCCAAGAGGAACTTTCGAAATATCGGCTTCCAAACATGGGCTACCGTTTTTTTGAGACGGGGTTAAACCTGGGGTTTGCGGCCGGCAACAATATCGGCATCAAAGTCGCGCTTAAGAGTGGGAATGATTATGTCCTCCTGATGAACAACGACCTCATTCTTTCTAAAGACATGCTCGTTCAACTGGTTAAAGTGGCCGAGCGGGACAAAAAAATAGGTCTTCTTTCCCCAAAAATGTATTTTGCCAGAGGCTACGAATTTCATCAAGACCGTTATCAAAAAAGCGAGCTAGGGAGAGTTTTCTGGTATGCGGGTGGGATTATCGACAGGGATAATATCTATACGTTTCATCGGGGCGTGGACGAAGTCGACCATGGTCAGTACAACGACCAAGAGGAAACGGGCGTCGCCAATGGCGCCTGCGTTCTTATTCGAAGAGAGGTAATTAAAGATATCGGTTACTTAAGAGAGAAATATTTTCTTTACTGGGAGGATGCCGACTATTCCGAAAGAGCCAGGAGAGCCGGCTGGAAAGTTGTTTATACTCCGGCGACCCATCTTTGGCACAAGGTTTCTCAAGCATCGGGGATAGGCAGTCAGCTCAACGACTATTTTTTGACCAGAAACAGACTTGATTTTGGGATGCGCTACGGACGAGCCAGAACTAAGCTCGCCTTAATCAAAGAAAGTCTCAAACTTCTTTTAAGGGGGCGCAAGTGGCAGAAAATCGGAGTGAGAGATTTCTTTTTGGGTAGATTTGGGAAAAGCAGTTGGGGAACGAAATGACCAAAATCTCCGCTATCGTCCTGACTAAAAATTCAGAGAACCTGGTGGCTGATTGTTTAGCTTCAATCCCGAAAAGAGAAATTTTGGAGCAAAAAAGGCAATTGGCGACTGGCTATTATACATTGATGCGGATGAAAGGGTAACCCCCCTTCTTAGAAAAGAAATCCAATCAGCCATTAGCCATCAACCATCAACCATTAACCATTTTACCGCCTACGCCATCCCCAGGAGAAACATTTTCCTGGGACACGAAATGAGATGGGGAGGTTGGTGGCCGGATTTTGTCTTAAGGTTGATCAAAAAAGAGGCTCTTTTGAAATGGGAGGGGGAGCTTCATGAACAACCCAAAATAATCGGTAAGGTCGGGAAACTCAAAAAACCGCTGACTCATATTTCACACAGGAGCTTAACCGAGATGGTGGATAAGACAAACGATTGGTCAGAGGTTGAGGCGCGCCTTTTATTTGACGCAGGCCACCCCAAAATGACGTGGTGGAGATTTTTATCGGTTGGTGTCAGGGAGGTTTGGGATAGGGGTATTAAAAAAATGGGTTTTCTGGACGGGACGGTTGGCGTGATTGAAATCATTTATCAGACATTTTCAAGAATGATTACTTATGCCAAACTTTGGGAAATGCAAATCAAGGTAAAAAAATGAGAGCGGCTATTTTTAATCCATATTTAGACACCATGGGCGGCGGGGAGCGCTACACCATGGCCTTTGTCACCGTTCTCAAAGAACTGAGATTTAGAGTCGACATTGAGTGGAAGTCAAAAAACATCAGGAGGAAATTGGAAGACAGGTTTGGGATAGATTTAACCGGAGTGAATTTCGTCAAAGACATCAAAAGAGGAGACGGTTACGAAGTCTGTTTTTGGGTTTCGGACGGAAGTATCCCCACCCTTGCTGCCCGAAAAAATTTCCTTCACTTTCAGGTGCCGTTCCACAACGTTGGCGGTAGAACTCTTCTAAACCGAATGAAACTTTTTAGAATTGGGAAAGTTATTTGCAATTCATATTTTACCAAGACTTTCATCGACAAAGAATACGGGGTAAAGAGTATTGTCGTCTACCCCCCAGTCGACGTCACAAAGATAAAACCAAAAAGAAAAGAAAACATCATCCTTTACGTGGGTCGTTTCTCAACTCTTGTTCAATCAAAAAGACAAGATATTTTAATCGGGGCCTTTAAGAGATTTTACGATGGCGGCCATCGAGACTGGAAGCTTGTTTTAGCCGGAGGAATTGAAGTAGGTAAGGATGAGTTTTTGGACCGACTCGAGAAGGCCTCTTTAGGCTATCCAATTGAGATCGTCAAAAGCCCGCCATTTAAGGAAATAAAAAAACTTTACGGTCAGGCAAAGTTTTTTTGGTCGGCGGCGGGTTTCGGAGTCAACGAAAAAAAGGAACCCGAAAAAGTTGAACATTTCGGAATAACCACCATGGAAGCTATGGCGGCTTCCACCGTCCCCATTGTCTATAGTGCCGGCGGCCACAAAGAAATAGTTGTCAATGGACAAAACGGATTTTTGTGGAGTAAAACCGGGCAACTTCTTAGCCTGACAAAAAAACTTATTGAAGAAAAAGGTTTATTAAGACAAACTTCTTTGAAGGCCAGGCAGGATAGCCAAAAATTTAGCTATGAAGCTTTTGCAAAAGAATTTGGTAAAATCATACCTGGTTAGTTTAAAGCAAATGGACAGAAAATATTTAATCGTTGGTCTTTCTCTGTTGTTTTTTCTGGCTTTTATCCTAAGGGTTCTGTATCTTCCGCGCCTTGCCCTAACTTTTGGCTATGACCAGGCAAGGGATGCCCTTGTAACACAGCAGATTTTAGGGGGCGACTTAAAAATATTGGGACCTCCTGCTTCTACCCCTGGCCTTTATCATGGAATTTTTTACAACTATCTTTTGGCACCGGCCTATTTATTCGGGAAAGGAAACCCCATAGCGGCTGCTTATTGGATAGCACTTTTAAATGCCTTGACGGTTTTGCTTGTTTACTTTTTAACCTATTTATTAATTAGAAGGGTAGGTGTTAGTTTATTAGCCTCCTTTCTTTTTGCAATTTCTTTCCAAGCTACCCAGTACGCAGTCTGGTTATCCGATCCGACCATCGGGATTTGGACCGTTCCGATATTTTATTTGGGTCTTTGGTTATGGCTTAAAGAGGCCAAAAGGTGGGGAGCCATCCTGGCCGGCGTGGGCTTAGGCCTGACTATCCAGGCAGACATTTCATTAGCCTATCATCTAGTACCTCTTGGTTTTTGGTTGTGGGTTGAAAGAAGAAGGATTCAAAGAAAATCTTTATTTATGTTCATTGCGGCTTTTACCTTATCTGTTTTGACAATGATTTTGGTTGAGTTTAAATTTAACTTCAAAGCAATCGGGGGAATTTCCTACCTTTTATCCAGCCAAGATGCCCACACTAAAACCAAAGACATAGGAGATTTTATCGTTCTTTATTTGAATCAGTACGGAAAAACATTTACCAACTCGGTACTGCCTTCAAACCCAGGGTTTGGAGGAGCACTGGGAGTAATCGGACTTTTCTGGTTGATGAAAAGTTGGTACGAGGAGCATAGAAGAAAAATACTATCTTGGCAGATATTCTTGGCAACTTATCTTTTGGCCCATCTACCAATAGTGTCCTTGGGGGGATTTGGCACTCCCTTTTTGACGGTTGGACTGGGTGTGGCTTCGGTCATTTTGACTTCCCTGATACTGGCGGCAATCTGGAAAAAGAACCGCTATTTGGCAATCCTCTTAACCTTGGCGATTATTATTTCGAACATCTCAAATATTACCGCTCAAAATAAAGACGGGCAGACACTTTTTGCAATACAAAAAGACATGCTACTTTCTAAACAGTTGCAAGCGGTAGATTACACTTACAGGGAATCTAAAAGTGAGCCTTTCAGCATCAACACTTTTACCTCTCCTCTTTGGGTGAACACTGTCTGGAGTTATCTTTATAATTGGTATGGGAAGGCCAAATTCGGTTATCTCCCCCAATGGCACGGACGAGACCAGATTGGACAACTTGGGAATAATCTTGCGGCAACATCCCCGAGCACCAAGCTTTACTTTTTTATAATCGAGCCGCCACAAGGGATACCCGAGCAGTATCTTCCCCTTGAAATTGGGTCGGAAGATGCAAAATCGACCCTTTTGGAAGAAAAGAATTTTGGAGAAATTCGAGTTCAGAAAAGAATCAAAAAATGAAAAAGAAAGTTTTAATTGCCCTTTTTGCTATTTTTGTACTCGCACTGGCTCTCAGGGTCATCTTTTTGCCTCAAGGGAGTCTTCTTTTCATGTACGATATGGCCCGGGACGCCTGGGTTGTCGATGCGATTCTGAAAGGAGATTTTAAGATACTGGGTCCTCCAGCGTCCACCCCGGGCTTATTCCACGGTGTGTTTTACTATTATCTTTTGGCCCCAGCCTATCTTTTAGGCAAGGGAAGCCCTTTGGTTGCTTCAGCTTACCTGGCCTTCTTAAATTCCTTAGGGGTCTTGATCGTTTATTATTTAACCAAGCTAATAACTAAAAAGCCCAAGACTTCCCTTTTGGCCGCCTTTTTTTACGCAATTTCTTTTGGTGTTAGCCAGTATGCGGCCTGGCTTTCGAACCCTTCAATTGCACTTTGGACAGTTCCTCTGATTTACCTTGGTCTTTGGTTGTGGCTTGCCGAGGGAAAGGCCTGGGGACCGGTTGTTACAGGTTTGGGGTTGGGTCTTTCTATGCAAGCGGAGATTTTTCTCGGATATCATTTCATTCCCATTTTACTCTGGCTTTGGGTGGAAAGAGCCCGGATTAAAAGAAAAAGTTTACTGGTTTTCTTAATCGTTTTTCTTGCAACCGCCTCTTCTATCATTTTGGCAGAAATGAAGTTCGGTTTTAAGGGGATAGCGGCAGTTGCCAGTATATTTTTTTCCGAAGACGTCTTCGTGAAATTCAGGAGTCTGGGGGATTTTATCGTTCTTTATCTTAATCAGATGGGAAGAGTATTCTCACTAACGCTTCTTCCTTCCAATGTCGGGTATGGAGGTTTCTTAGGGATAGTCATTATTGTCCTAGCCTATAAAAACTGGAGGAAAGAGAAGGTAAAGAGGAGAATCTCCTGGCAGCCCTTTCTTATCTCATATGTACTTTCTCATTTGGCTATCGTTTCTTTGGGAGGAATCAGCACACCTTTTTTAACAGCCGGACTTGAAGTCGGAATAATTATTTTAGCTGCAATTTTTGTTGAAGAGTTTTTAAAAAAGGAGAGGTTCTTAGCTGGTTTTTTCCTTTTATTACTTGTAGTTTCCAACCTAGGCCTTATTTTTAAGGAAAACAAGAAAGGTCAGACCAACTTTGCCATACAAAAAGATATGACCCTAGCCAGACAACTCGAAGTGGTCAATTACACTTATCAGGAGTCAAGAGGAAGTTCCTTTAGCATTAATACTTTTACTTCACCCCTTTTCATGAATACTCTCTGGTCCTACCTTTACAATTGGTATGGGAAAGGGAATTACGGTTATCTTCCCGAGTGGACTGGGCGTGATCAGGTGGATCAACTTGGAAATAATCTGCCCCTGGCCCAAAAAGAGACAAAATTACACTTTTTTATCATCGAGCCGATGCAGGGAATCCCGGAGCATTTTTTGGTTTATGAATTAGGGGCCGAAGACGTTAGGAGCCAGCTGGTCGAAGAAAGAAGATTTGGTGAAATAAGAGTACAGAAAAGATATGCAAAATAACCAAGAACTAAGAGTGTCGGTTGTGATTCCCAATTTTAACGGTGAAGAGCTTCTTAAGAAAAATTTGCCGTCAGTTCTAAAAGCCAAAGACAATCCCCTCAACGAAATTATAGAAGTAATCGTCGTCGATGATGGCTCGGTAGATGAAAGTGTCTTTCTTATTAAAAACAATTTTCCGGAAGTAAAACTGATTAAACACAAAATAAACAGAGGTTTTTCGGCAAGCGTTAATACGGGAGTAAGAACAGCTAAAGGAGACTTGGTGGTTTTAATGAACACCGATGTTATTCCGAGCCAGGATTTTTTGGTGGCGGTTTTTTCCCACTTCAAAGACGAAAAAGTTTTTGCCGTTTCGCTTCATGAAAAGGGATATGCCTGGGCGAGGGGCATCTTTAAAGACGGTTATATCGAAATAGCTCCCGGAGAAGAAACAATCCAAGCCCATTTAAGCTTTTGGGTCAGTGGGGGAAGCGGGGTTTTTAGAAGAAGTTATTGGATGAAGTTGGGCGGGATGGATGAGAAATTACTCTCGCCATTTTACTGGGAAGATATCGATTTGTGCTATCGGGCCGCTAAAAGAGGTTGGTTGAACCTTTGGGAACCTGAGGCAAACGTCGTTCACAAACACGAATCAACCATCAGCAAGTTTTCAAAAAAATATGTAGAGAGAATAAGAGAAAGAAACCAGCTTTTGGTCCTCTGGAAAAATATAATAAGCCCAAATCTTTTCAGAAAACACGTACTCGGACTTCTAAAAAGACTAGCGGGGCACCCGGGTTATCTGAGAATTATTTTGATGGCCCTTTTTAGAATCCGCACGGTCCTTAAGGCGAGGTCAAAAGAGAAAAGAGAAGGAAAGGTTTCGGATGAAGCAATTTTTGCAAAATTCTGAAATGCTAGATTTGTCGGTAATAATCGTTAATCTTAATACAAAAAAGCTGACGCTTGATTGCATAAAATCGGCTTTAGCTGAAGGGCCCGAAACTAAAAAGGAAATAATTGTTGTCGACAACGGCTCTGCGGACGGGTCGGTCGAAGCTTTGGAAAACCTGGCGAGCAGGAAGTTGATAACGCTTATTAAAAATAAGGAGAACTTAGGTTATGCCAAAGCGAATAACCAGGGTATAAGAATTGCTAAAGGCAAATACTTACTTCTTCTGAATAACGACACCATTGTAAGAAGAGGAGCCTTGACTAAACTGGTGGAATTTGCCGAAGATACTCCCGACGCCGGCGTTGTCGGGTCAAAACTTCTCAATAAAGACGGAAGCCTTCAATCCTCCTGTTTTCATTTTCCGACAATGACCAATGCCATCAAAGAATATTTCTTGGGGCAAAAAGGGCATTTTAAAAAGTTTGCACCTAAAGGTAAAAAACCAATTCCCGTGGACGCTCTCGTCGGGGCGGTATTTTTAATTACCCCCGCGGCCTTTAAAAGGGCAGGGATGCTTGATGAGCGATATTTTGCCTATTTCGAGGACATTGATTATTGCCGGAAGGTTTGGCAGACGGGTCTAAAAGTTTACTATCTGCCCAGCTCGGAAATAATGCATTATCACGGCGCTACTTTTAAAAAGATGGCGAAAAGAGAAAACCAGTGGAGAAAACTTATTCCCGGAAGTAAAATTTATCACGGCGTAGTTACGCATTACGTCATCAATACAATTCTTTGGCTCGGGCAAAAATGGGAAAAGATTTTCAAAAAAAGCTAAAAAACTTTTGGCCCTTTATTTTCAGGACCAGTGATACAATTAAGCTAATGAACTCCCGGAAAATTCTTCTTTTCATACTGGCGGTTGCCGCCCTCTTAAGGCTTTGGAGGATAAACGAGGTGCCGGTATCTTTATTTGGCGACGAACTTGACGTGGGCTATCATGCTTATTCGATACTAAAAACGGGGAAAGATTATTCAGGAAATCCTTGGCCAATTCACTTCCAGTCTTTGGCAGAATGGCGAACCCCACTTTACCTTTACAGCGCCGTGCCAACGGTTGCCGTCTTCGGAATTAGTCCGCTGGGAGTGAGACTACCGGCGATAGTTTTTGGAATTCTGGGAGTTTGGGCCCTCTATTTATTGATAAAAGAAATTTCTCAAGACGAGAGGTTGGCGCTTTTAACCTCCGCCGTTTTAGCGTTTTCTCCCTGGCACATCCAATATTCTCGGGCGGCCTTTGAAGTGACTCTCTTACTTTTTCTTTTACTGCTGGGTTTGTATTTTTTCTTCAAATCCCTAAAAAATCCCCGGATACTCTGGCTTTCTATGGCAATTCTAGCCTTTACTCCGTGGGTATATTCTACAGCTAAACTTTTTACCCCGATTCTTTTAGTATTTTTGCTTTTTCTTTACAAAAAAGATCTTCTCTCATTTCCCAAGAAATACCTTCTCTACGGGTTATTTGCATTGCTTGCTGTCGGGGGACCAATTGCCTATAGCACCCTTTTAGGTGGGGGAACCCAACGGTTCGGTTACATCAGCATATTTACCGACCCCACCACAGAACCCGAGGTTGGGTTTGGCAGGCTGATTGATGCCAGAGTAAGAGGTGAGATGGGAGAGGGCCTGACACCAACGCTTTTCGATAGGTTAGTTCATAACAAATTTACATTTTGGGGGGCAAATGTAATAAAGAATTATTTTGAATCTTTCTCAACAGAATTTCTTTTTATCAAAGGGGACTTAAATCTTCGCCATTCAATAGGCCTGGGGGAATTTTACAAAATAGAGTCGATCGCCCTTATCTTGGGGCTAATATTTTTGGCAACGCGCTTTAAAGACAAAAAGATAAAATTCTTCTTGCTTTTTTGGATTCTTGCGGGGGCAGTCCCTTCAGCCATTACCAGGGAAGGGGGTAAGCACGCCACCAGACTGATTTTAATTCTTCCGCCACTGATCTTTCTAATTTCGTATGGCATTAACGAAACCCTAAACACCTTAAAAGGCAAGGCGCGATTATTATTTGTAGGAAGTTATTTAGCCCTTTTTCTTTTGGGTTTTTATTCGTATCAGCATAAATATTGGGTCCATTATCCATGGGAATCTGAAAGGTGGTGGCATGCTGGTTTTAAAGAAGCAATTCAAACAATTAAACAAATAGATAAAGACTACGACAGGGTTATTATTTCCACCGCCAACGAGCCGCCTTGGATATTTTTTGCAGGCTGGTATGAGTACCCACCGGATAAATGGCAAAGCCGGTTTCCCATTGGCAACGATGTTGAGCTTGCCGGTTTTGGCAAAGTCTCCCATATCGATAAATTTTATTTCGGCTCGTCGCAAGACGGCCTATACGGATTAGGCAAAGTCATTGATAACAAAACCTTATACCTGGCTGTCGCTAAAGAAATAGGCGCAAATTTAATTATGGAGCCGACTAGGACCCCGCCGGAGCTAAAGTTGATCAAAGCAATTGCCTATCCCTCGGGTGAACCGGCTTTTTACCTTTTTTCTGGAACCTTGGCTCAATGAAAAAAGCGATTTTTCTTCTGGTTCTTTTGGGAAATATATGGTTATGGAAAATATTTTTTTCTAGCCCGCTAGTTGCCATATTGTTGCTGACGGTAACATCGGTTCTCTTTTTTTATTTGCATGGTTATGCGATTTTGAAAATTATTTTTTGGGTTTTGTTTTCTGCCCTTCTTGCAGTACAGATAGGGACGACCACAAGGATGTCACTAACTTCCCTTTCAAATGACGAAATACGAATTCGGGATATGAGACTTAGAGAGTACCCTTTAGTCTCAATTCATATTGGGACAAAAGCTATATGGATACCGATTGCACATTGGTTTGAAGGAAGAGCGGAGTCGATAGCCTTTTTCAGAGTGATGAGAAATTTTTCTGAAGCGATTGACCCCAACGTTTACTTTTTTGCAAGCCATCCCAGAGAAAGGATAGGAACCGTTGAGTTTGAAAAGTTTCCTTATATTTTTCTCCCTTTTTTCCTCTATGGTATTTTTTGTTTGGCAAAAAGAGACAGAAAGATAATTTTTTATAGTTTTATTATTCCCGTCATTGCGATTTCTTTCATGGGGCCTTCAAATAAACTTGGAACAATTGCTTTGTTTCCGTTTATTGTTGTCGTTGCCGCGATGGGTCTTTATTCCTTTTTCGAGTTCGTAACCAAGAAATATAAGATTAGCAAAATGAAGTTCGTCGCCGCCGGCATGGGAGTGTTTTTATTGGTTTTGGCCCAGACCTTAGCCTATGCATTTTATTAAGAATTTTGCCGCAACCATCTCGTTTCTATTAATTGTTGCGCTAGGGGCATTTCTTTATTTTTATAAACTAGACGAAATCCCAAACGGTTTATATGTAGACGAAGCCGTAAGTGGGTATAACGCCTATTCGGTACTAAAGACCGGGAAGGATGAGTACGGTAAACCATTTCCTCTAGCATTCAGATTTTTCGGCTCGTACTCTCCGCCCATGCATACTTATCTTACGGTTCCTATAATCTACTTTAGAGGACTCAAGATTTCCTCTCCTAGAGTAATTTCGGGAATAAGCGGTCTAGTTCTTGTTATTGCTGTTTTTTTCTTCATAAAATCCTTAAAAATCATAAGGTCGCCCTTGACTCCTTTTTTAGGAGCTTTCCTTTTTGCAATTTCACCCTGGCTTATTTTCTATAGCAGGGCAGGCTACGAAATGAATATCGGGTTTGCTCTTTTTTCTTTGGGAGTTTTGTATCTCTGGCTGGGTCTTAAGAAACCGAAACTTTTACTTTTAGGATTTCCAATTTTGAGTCTTTCTTCCTACGGAGCGCATACCGAAAGATTTCTCGTCCCTATTATTGCGGTTTTATTTTTGCTGGTCTTTAAAAAAGTTTTGTTTCTTTCGAAAAAATATCTCTCTTCCTCTCTTTTACTCGCTTTCCTCATTCAACTACCCAATATTTATTTTCTTTCTACGCCGGCGTTTTTTACAAAAAGTACCCTTTTTTACAAAGGTGCTATCTTCTCCCAAGCTGAAAAAATTGCAAATTTTCTCCCTACCTTTATCGGGGTTCCTTTGGCTTTCATCAGAGAATTTACGTCTCAGTATTTGTCTTATTTTTCCCCAAGGTCGCTATTTTTCCTGGGAGACCCCGACCTCCAACGTTCTATTCCCGAACTTTCTGTTTTTTATTTCTGGATGGTCATTCCTTATCTTTATGGTATTTACCGTCTTTTTAAAAGCATCAAGACCGATGAGACAAAGTTTATTTCCCTTTTGACATTGGTGATACCGATTTTTCCTGCACTATCAGGAGACCCTTTTTCCTCACAAAGAGCATTGCCGCTTCTTCTTCCTTTATCTTTAATAATTTTTCTGGGGATAGACGGGCTAATTTACAATAGAAAAATTGTTTATTGGTCTTTGACCTTTTTGGTTTTTTCCGTCTTCTCTCTCCTTCTTCTCTGGCGGTCCTATTTTGTTCTTTTCCCCAAAGAAAGAGCGAAAATTTGGGGATACGGCTTTTCGCCTCTGGCAGAAGAAATAAGAAAGAGGCCAAATGAGAAATTCGTCATAGACCAGTCGCGAACAAAACCGGCCTATATAGAACTTGCCTATTTTCTTGAATACCCGCCAGAGGAACTTCAGAGATCGGTTGACCCTAAGGTACGTGAGAACTATTACTCAATGGTTGATTTTAAACAGGAATATAGATTTGCCAATATGGAAATTCGAAATATCGAATGGAAAACAGACATCTACAAAGAACAAATTTTGGTTGGGGATGAATTAGCGGTTTCAGAAAGTCAACAAAAGGAACACTTTCTGACGGAAGTTTTTGAAATTAGGGACCCGATTGGGTATATAGTTTTCGTTGGCTATAAAACTAATCCGGCCAGAAAATGTGCCGCTACGGGCAACTTTAGTTTATACTGTAAGAACCAGAGATGAGAAGTATATATAAAATCCTTTTGCCTGCGATTTTACTTCTTGCTCTTTTTTTGAGAGTTCTCTGGTTGGATAAGTACCCCGTCGGCTTCACCCAGGACGAGGCGGGTTTGGGCTATGATGCCTATTCTATTGCCAAGACAGGCAAAGACATGTGGGGAGAAACTCTTCCCTTAACGCTCCGGAGCTTTGGCGATTATAAACTCCCTCTTTATTCTTATCTGGCCATCCCCTCGGTCTCTATTTTTGGTTTGAATGAATTTGCCGTTAGGCTACCCGGTGCAATTTTCGGAACCCTGGCCATACTGGCTTGTTATCTGATGGTTAAAAAGCTCAGCGAGAATGAAAATTTGGCCATCTATTCGGCTTTATTTTTGACTTTGTCACCCTGGCATATATCGCTGTCGCGGGGAGCTTTCGAAGCCAATTTGACCACTTTTTTTATTCCACTCGGGGTCTGGGGTTTTCTAGAAGGAATGAAAAATTCGAAGATGATGATGCTCGCCGCAGTACTCTTTGGGCTCAATCTTTTTGCCTATCATCCGGCCAGGCTTTTTACTCCCTTAATCGTGGCCGCTTTGGTGTTTCTAAATAGAAAGCAATTTTTTGAAGATTTTGCAAAATACAAACTGCCGGTTTTTATCTTCCTTCTTTTCTTGGGAGTATCTTTGTCTACCGCCTTTTGGGGCGGAGCCGCAACCCGGGGGGCGGATTTGGCCATTTTCAATCCAACCGACAATTGGGCCTCAGTTTCGGATAGAAGATACGAGGGAGTGATGGAGGGTTTGCCGGATTGGGCTTCAAGAATTTTTTCAAATAAGGTAACTTATGTTCTAAGGACCTTTACGCATAACTATCTAACCTACGTCTCACCCGGCTTCTTGTTTATTCAGGGGGCGGGCGAGTGGACTTACGGGATGATTTCCGGCCGGGGAGTGCTCTATTTGTTCGAAATAGTTTTATTGATTGCGGCCATCATTGCGATTGTTAAAAGGCAGTCTTTTAAAGGTGTCGAATTTATTTTACTCTGGTTAGTTCTCGCCCCCATCCCCGCCGCCCTGACCAAAGGGTCGGGTTATGCGGCCAATCGGGCGGCGGTTCTCATGCCCGCCATCCAGATACTTTCGGCTTACGGGCTGGTCTATTTGCAAGGGGTCTTAAAAACTAAATTTAGAAATTTTAATATCGGCAAGTATCTCGTCCCTGGAGTAATTTTCGTTTTTAGCCTTTCTTTTGTCAGTTTTTCTGAAGATTACCTTTATCACGCCCCGGCCAAGGGAGCCGAATCGATGAAATATGGCATGGGGGAGGCGGTGTCGTATATAAACGAGAACCAGGCAAAATACGACCAAGTCGTCGTCAGCCGCAGTTTGGGCGTACCCCACATCTGGGTCGCCTTTTACGAAAAGATAGACCCCAGGTTGGTACAAGAGGCTTCCCTTAAGTGGGCCGAACAACAGCAAGAGAGCGGGGTGATTTATACCGACCAGCTGGGTAGTTATCGATTGGGCAAATACGTTTTCGGCGATATCAACCTGGAGGATATCATCAGGACAGGCAAGAAAAGCTTGGTGGTCGGAAGAGCTTGGGAATTTAAGGTAGGTAGCAATATTGTCAAGACCGTTGGTTACCAGAATCAAGCCCCACTGGTATTAATCGTTGACCCGTTAGTTAAATGAGCCGAATTTCACCTTGAGAAAGGTCAGGGCTCCGGTTAAGGCATCTTCGGTTTTTATTTTCTTCCCTTGTTCATATTTTCTTGGCGTAAATGAAATTGGAACTTCGATGATGAGTATCTTTCTTTTGGCAAGCTTGGCCGTAATCTCGGCTTCCAGCTCAAATCCGTTTGAGGAAAGATTCAGGGCCCTCATTATTTTAGTCGGCAAAAGTTTGTAACCGGTGTACGAGTCCGTCAGCTTGATGCCAAAAAGAAGATTGCCAAGGCCGGTAAGAAGAACGTTGCCTAAATACGTTCTAGCATAAGCGTGGGGGTTTTTTGTCAAAAGCCTTGAGCCGTAGACCGCCCGGCCTGGGGACGCTTTGCTTATCAGTTTGTTGTATTCAATGGGGTCATATTCTAAATCAGCGTCCTGAATTAAGACATAGTCAGAGGAAACTTTAGAAAGGCCCGTGCGCACCGCCGCCCCCTTGCCCCGGTTCTTTTGATGAAAGACTAGTTTAATCCTTGGATCGCGTGATTGATTTTTTTTCAAAATGTTGGCAGTTTTGTCCCGCGAGCCGTCATCAACAATGATTGTCTCGCCGACGACTTTTTGTTCAAGGACCCTATCCAGCGTTTTTTCTATTGTTTTTTGTCCGCGGTTTCATCCCTAAGGAAAGATGTTGATACAGCTTCAATTCATCCGTACAATAGATTGTACGGTTTTCTTGAAGCTTTTAATAAAGAATGGCAATTTGGATTATCCTCACTCTACTTTTTACACCCTGGCTTTGGTCACTGCCCGTTCCTAAAGACCTGTTCCGGACCAACTTTCGTGAAGATATCCAAGAATCAAGGACAAATGTCATCTGGAAAAGGGGCAAAATTGCCCCCTCGCCCCTAACGGTCTATTTCGTCAATTGGCCAAGGGAAGCGGTCAATCAGCGATTGTCGGTTGTTATGGAGAACCTTGATATCGGCAATTATTTTTTTGCGGGACACCCAAGGGAGCGGGTTGGGGTCGAAGAGCGCCAAAAGTTTTTCTTCTTTCAATTCCTGCTTTTTATCATCGGCTTTACAAGTCCGTATCTTAATAAATACAAAAAGTTTTTGGTTGTTTATAGCGGGTTGGCTCTTTTGGCGGTATTTATTTTTGAGTGGAGGAGTTTTACGCAGACCCTGCCGCTTGCCGTACCTTTCATCGTTTTAATGGCGCTGGGAGGGAGACAAGTTGCCACCTGGCAAAAAAAATGGAGAATCCTGCGATGAGCAAAAAACTAGTCGTAGCCCTACTGGCCGGTATCATTCTTTTTGGTGCTATCTTGCGCTTTTATCGATTAGGCGACAACGGCCTGGGCTTTTTTCGGGATGAAGCCGCCCTCGGATTTAACGCTTGGTCGCTTTTATCTACCGGCGCCGATGAATACGGACAAAAATTTCCAATAATTTTCCGCTCCTTTGAGGTATTTTTCCTGCCGGCCTATGTCTATTTGTCTCTCCCGATCTTTTTCCTTTTGGGTCCGACGGTTATAGCCGCCCGGGCTCTCTCCGCCATATCCGGGACGCTGCTTATTTTGACCAGTTTTCTTATCGCCAAGGAATTTTTCAAGTCGGGAAAAGTAGCCCTCGTTTCGGCGCTTTTGGTGGCGGTCTCGCCCTGGGCCATTTTCTATAGCCGGGGTGCCTTTGAAGGGAATTTGGCCCTTCTTGCCTTTAGCGTCGGGATTTATCTCTGGCTGAGATTTATCAACACGGACAAGAAGAAGTACTTCTTCTTGAGTCTTGCCTTTTTCGTTTTCTCGATGTACAGCTACCAGGCCCCCCGATTGGTTGCCCCTTTGTTTGTTGGCATTTCCATCTTGAGTCAAAAGTCTTGGTGGAAAAAATGGAGGCTGTGGATTTTCGGCTTCTTTTTTGCCCTACTTTTGTCTTTGCCGCAACTCTTATTGACCGCCTCTCCCGCCGGGTACCATCGAGCCATCGGTGTCAGTCTTTTCTCAAGAGAAAAAGCTCCTCCGCTTTATTTAGTTCCAAGAGAATTTCTGTCTTTGTATTGGCATTACTTTTCGCCGAGCAACTTATTTTGGCAGAATGACTATAATCCCCAAAGGAGGGTCGAAGGCTATAGCGTCTTTTACATATGGCAATTACCGTTTTTACTGATCGGTGCTTGGACGTTTTTTAAGAAAAAGTTCAAAGAGTCCAAATATTTTTTATTCTGGCTGGCCCTGGCGCCGATACCAGCGGCTTTAACGGCCGACCCCTTTCATACCTATCGAGCCATCTTGTTATTTTTACCCCTCACCTTGCTCATTGCCTTGGGTTTTGGGCACCTTCTTTCCTTAATTAGTAAAATGAAAAACCTGGTCATCCTTGTCTCTTTGGTTGGCATTTTATATTCCGTTTTTGCCTACCTTTTTGGCTTATTGGAGCTGACCCCGATTACTAGGTGGCGAGACTGGGACTATGGTTATGACCAGGTAAGTCAATTTATTAAAGAGCAGCCTTCAACTTTAAAGGTAGTTATTGATGACCCCAATACCGAAAGCTACATCCATCTGCTTTTTAACCAGGTAATACCAATTTCGGAATACCAGACGGTCGCCGCCTCTAAGGTTGGTGAAGCCTACTATAAGACTCCGGATGTCTTAAGGCCGGAAAAAGTTGGCCGATTCGAAGTAAGAAGCGTCGACTGGCCGAGTGAGCGAGGGGATAAAAATACGTTATTTATCTTTTCTTCTAATCGGCTTTACCCGTCAGAATTCTCGGGGGACCCAAAACTGAATCTGGAAAAGACGGTCTATTCTCCCAGCGGAGAACCCGCTTTTTACCTAATTAAGACTATCAGTAATAATTCGCAATAAGTTCGGTATAATTAGACGGCCCACGACAGATGAGGGACTTTTTTAAAAAGAATTCGCTTTTTCTTTTGATAGTCGCTTTGGCGATAGCTCTAAAATTGGTGATTATCGAAAAAGTGCCGCCCTCCCTTAATTGGGACGAGATATCCCATGGTTATAATGCCTACTCGATATTAAAAACGGGGAGAGACGAATGGGGAGTGACGCTGCCGGCGATTTTTAGGGCCTATGGGGATTACAAACTGCCGGTTTATATTTACTTGACGGCAGTTTCCGAATTGATTTTTGGACTTAGTGCCTTCTCCGTAAGAATGCCTTCCATCCTGGCGGGGATAATAACAGTCATCGTTAGCTACCTCTTGGTCAAAAAGCTTTTTAGCGAAAAGGCGGCGCTTTTATCTTCCTTTCTGGTGGCGATCGAGCCCTGGAGTTTCTTTTTATCAAGGGGCGCTTTTGAGGCAAACCTTGCCCTTTCTTTTATCGTTTCGGGGATTTATTTGTTTATTCTGGGCCTTGAAAAGTATCGGTATTTGCCCATTTCAGCCCTTCTTCTTGGGCTTTCGGTTTGGACTTACAACTCGGCCAGAATTTTCGTTCCGCTTTTTCTCATCGTCTTACTCGCCCTTTATTGGAAAGAACTAGTTAAAATCTGGGAAGGCAGTAGAAGACCTATCGCTTTTTCTTTAATCCTTACGGTCCTATTTCTCATCCCGATGCTTTTACAACTTGTTAGCCCCGTCGGGCTGGCAAGATACGGAAAGGTTTCAATCATTGACGAAGGAGCCCTTGTCCAAATCAACGAAAAGCGGGCCAGCTCCATCTACCCACCTATTGTCTCAAGACTGATTTATAACAAGGGAACCTTCTTTGCCAAAGCTTTTATCAGAAACTACCTTTCTCACTTTTCTTTCGGCTTTTTGTTTACTAAGGGTGGAACCCACTATCAATTTAATGTTCCGGACCACGGGCTTATTTATACCGTTAATATGTTGTTCTTTGTTTTGGGGCTATATTATCTTTTTACAAATCGGACCAGAGAATCATTTTTACTGTTAATTTGGCTGGATTTTTTTATTTTTTGGGAAAAACTAAAAAGCTAAAGATTTCTCGGGGGGCGTTAACCTCAATCTACATAATTTTGCTTATCGTCTTTGCCGAAAATTACTTCAAAACTTATTTTTTGGATTATCGAAAGAGTTATTCCTGGGCCTGGCAATATGGTTACAAGGAAGCTGTTGCTTTTTCAAAAGAAAATTATGCAAAGTATGACAAAATAGTTGTGACCAAGAAATACGGAGAGCCGCACGAGTTTTTCCTTTTCTTCTGGCCCTGGGAGCCGGAAGAATTTAGGGAAGACCCAAACTTGATAAGATTTGAGCAGTCCGATTGGTTTTGGGTGGATAGGTTTGATAAGTTCTATTTTGTCAATGACTGGGAAATTCCGAAGGAAAAAGGAATTTTTGTTCTGGAGAGCAAAAAAGAGGTAGTGGATTGCACAGGAAAAATAAAATGCCTTCTTATTACCAGTCCCGGAAATTATCCTGCGGGCTGGAAGAATCTGGAAACGATAAACTTTTTAGATGGAAGGGCGGCCTTTGAAATATATGAAAATTAAAAACTGGTTGTTGATTGGAATATTGGTCTTGGCGGCCGCTTTGAGACTTGTCAATCTTTCGAGTGTGCCGCCTCACTTGACCCAAGACGAGGCATCGCTCGGTTACAATGCCTATTCGATACTAAAGACTGGGAAAGACGAATACGGACAATTTTTACCGGTTATTTTCAAATCTTTCGGCGACTATAAGCCCGGACTCTACGTTTACCTGACCGTTCCCTCGGTCGCCATCTTCGGACTCAATGAATTTGCGGTCAGACTTCCTTCGGCTTTAGCCGGGATAATATCGGTTTATCTCGTTTTTCTTATTTCAAACCTTCTTTTTAAAGAAAAAAAGTTGTCGCTGATAGGTTCCTTTATTATGGCCGTCACCCCCTGGGCGATTTACTTCTCAAGGAGTGCCTGGGAGGTAAATGTTTCCCTGACCCTGGCCCTGGCCGGAATTTATTTTTTTCTTAAGTCTTTTGAGAAAGAGAAGTTACTGCCCCTTTCGGCGCTTTTTTTCGCCTCCACCTTACTAGCCTATCAAGGGGCAAAACTTTCAACCGGAATAGTTTTACTCATACTTGTGTTTCTCTACTTCAAAAAATTAATTCGTTTTGAGAAGAAAAATTTGGGATTATCTTTAATCCTCGGCTTAATAATTTCTTTTCCGATTCTGTTGAGTCTTTTTCGGGGGCAAACGGGAAGGTTAACCATTTTCAGTCTATTTTCTTACCCGAGACCCAAAGAACAGACCCAGGCCTTTTTGGACCAAGGGGGAGAAAAATTTGGGGGCCTCTCCTATTATCTTTTCCATTCCGAAACTTTAAACTTTGCCAGGGCGATATCAGGCCGCTGGTTTAATCATTTCTCGGGGAGGTTCTTATTCTTCGAGGGCGATTGGCCAAACCCCAGGCACTCAGCCTCCTATCAGGGGATGCTACTCCTGACCGATCTAATTCTTCTCGTCATCGGTTTTGTAGCTCTGGTAAGAAGGAGACTGACCAAAGAGACGGCCTTTCTCTGGCTCTGGCTGGTTTTTTCTTCACTCCCGGCCGTGCTTTCTCGGGACCAAGTCCACGCCGTTCGGGCCCTAAATATGGTCGTCCCTATGGTTCTCCTTTTAGCCTTTGGTTTAGAGAAAATTCTATCCAAGAAAAACTTTAAGTTTCTTTTTATCCCCGTTTACGTTCTTGCTTTTGTCTATTTCCTCGATTCTTATTTTGTTCATGTCCCCAAACATAACTCCAAATATTGGGAGTACGGCTATAAACAAATAGTCGAAACGGTAACGCCGATACAAAAAAATTACA
>Ga0075698_103_pt1 | contig 34952 bp, 36 predicted proteins | sample RifGroA2_FD_67729 | JGI IMG/M metagenome (GOLD analysis project Ga0075698, IMG submission 67729) | Microgenomates (Woesebacteria) bacterium GW2011_GWA2_44_33 | reverse complement strand
ACTTAATTATCAAACACCTGCCGAGGTATATTTTGCAAAGAAAGGAGAACTAGATCTTAAATCGGCCGAAATACTGTCTTGACAAAGGGGTACAGTTTATTCTTCAACATCTTCATCTAAGCCACTGTCGAAACGATATTCGTAGCAATTAGGATAAATTTCTATACATTTTTCAAGATTGAACGGCAAATAATTAAGTAGATTTACCAACACATTCTCTTTATATTTTGATGGAAAACCTGTTCTTGTTAGTCCCACAAGTAACGAGATCGTGAATGATACGCAACCCAAACTATTAACATCTCGCTCGTTCCATACCCGAAACATTGCTACACCCTTAATTAGTCCATTTGGAGACTTATCGGAAACAAAGTTATCACCAAGATACTCAGTAATATATTTAGTCCCGTTATTCCTAAATCTAATAATTTTGCCTGTCTTGTCCATTTGATCGTATCTTACTGAAGTTTACACCAAAAATAGTTTTAAATATATTATCTCAATGTCCATCTTTGAGTTGCTTCCTCAAATTCTTTCAAACGAGAAGTTTGGATTTTAATATAACAACCAAATTTATTACTCGAGAAATTTTGAGAGTGGTGTTTTTAGAATCTTGGCAATTTTCTGTAATACCTTTAATGAAGGATATCTTAAACCTTGTTCTATTGATCCGATGTAACCTGTGCTTATCCCAGCCCTTACTGCCAAATCAACCTGTAAAATCCCCCGATCTTTTCGTATCTTCTTTATTCTTTGACCCAGTGATGGTTCTGAGCCAGGACATTGTATCCACTCCAAGGGCCTAGATCAATCGCCACCTTGTCGAGCATAATTGGTAACACATAACGGATTCGGTCATCGACTTGGGGTAGCTCCTGTTTAAGGCGAGCGAATGGTGTTTGGTCATTAAGTGAGGAATGCTCTCTAAGATTGTTGTAGTAATAGATATAGTTTAAGGCTTCGTCACAAAGATCGTCTTCACTTTTGATTTTCTCTACTCTCAATCGATAAAATTCATCATCATCTGTGCGGTGACTTCTTTCCAGTTGGGAGTTTTCCTCCGGGTGACCCTTGTGGTTCTGAACCAGTTCACAGTTAAAACCTCTGATCAGTTTCCTTAGTTCCGTGAGCTTCAGCCAAGACCGACCACCAAATTCTTCTCCATTGTCTACCGTAAAGATGATCTTCTCTGTTACTCCGTGTTTTCTTAACCATGAGATTACCCAAAGATACCAAAGTAGGCCATTAGACCAGCTTTTCTCTCTGGAGTAACCAATGAGCTTGAAACGAGAAGTCACATCTAAAGCACCCCATTGGTAGTTGGGAATATCGTATTTGTCTAAATGGATGATTTGTTTTTTGGAGAGAGCTTTCTGGTCTCTAATGAACTTGATATCCACTTGAACAATTTCAAAGGGTTTGGCAGAATACCAATCAACAAATGGTCGTTTCTCTCGTTTGCTTCTTCTACCTTTGAGAATATATGTGAGATGATGTTTGTTACGCCGTAAGATATGGCGAATCGTACCTGGAGCGACAATAATCTCTTCGTATTTCTTTAAATGACGAGAAAGCCTTTCCGGACCGAGGTGGGTTTTGTTCTTGAACTCAATCACTTTGTCTTCGACCGCAGAAGCTGTCCTGTTTGGTTGGTGATGAGGTGTTCTAGAACGATCACTCAAATCATTCTCCTTTTTCTTTTGAAGGATATCGTAAACCACCGATCGGTTAATGCCAAAGACGACGGCGGTGTCCGAAACATTTCCCTTGTTGGTTTTAAGGTACTCAAGTACCGCTAATCTAGCTGCTTGGGGATTAATTCCTCTTAGTTGTTTGTAATCGATACGGGTCATAGTTTTTATCAATCCTCCTTTCTACCTGATTTTGATCAAGGTGGAGTAATTCTAGAACCCGAGAGATGAAAATGGAGTAGGCAGAGTGTATAGCATGTCCTGGACACCGCACAGAATACGCTTGACATTTACTCATACTGAGAGGTAGAGTTAGGTTGTGCATATCAAGGGATATTTTCAGACTGAGGAAAAGTTATCAAAAAAAGATAAGATAAGACGAAATGTAGTTAAATTCAGCGTATCCACTTTGGCACCACTGATATCCTTCGTAATTTATTGGAAAATAGTCGGTGATGAGTTTATTGCAACTGAAGTTGGTCTTCTTATTTTGATACCGATCGTGGTGATCAGTGGTATTGGAACAAGTTTATTTTATGAATATCTATTCCCTAAATATAAAAATGATGTTGATTACTAAAGGGGGTGAATGGTAATGACTACAAATAATAAAAATCTAAATAATTATTGGGCAAACAGCGGTTTAGTTTTGGGTATAACTTCAATATTTTTTGCTTTTGTCGGAATAATTCCTTTATCGGGACTTGTGATTAGTTTAATCGGAATCTCTAAGGCTAGATCTATGAACAATAAAGGCTTATGGCAAGCTGTCATTGGTCTATTGTTATCAGTAGTTTTTACTATCGTATATTTGAAGAATTATGGATATATTTAGTGAATAAAATATGAAAATCATATATAAGCTTCTCGCTATTTACACACTAATCGTGATCGTTTTTCTTGCCTTTTTTGCGTTACAAACTACAGAATTTTCTAAGGTATCTTATTTTTGGGGTAGCTATCAGTATATTGTAGGTAAATTTACCCTTATTCCAGTAATAATATTTGCCGGATGGAGCATAATAAAGAAGGAAAGCAAAAAGGTATGAGCGTAAAACTGAAGGCATTAATATTTGTTATTCTCATCGTAGTAACTGTTTCAGTAGTTTTGTTTCGAAAACCTACTGATAAATCATATAATCAAGAGCTTGAAAGTTATAAGTCCGTATACCAAGAAAGCAGCGTAATCTTCTTAAGAAAAGCATTTGAAGCATATTTGGAGAATGATTCGTCAAAAGCGTGTATTTTACAGGTAGCGGTGACAAAATCTGAGGGAAAAGATTATGGAGTTACGGGAATCACCTCTGGTTTAGAGTCTTTTGATAAAGATTATTACAAAAGTAAATTCGTTGTAGCCACTTTTGGTGATAACAAAGAAATTGAAGGTAGTAAAGACATTCAAATAATATTTAAGGATCATCCGGACAGAATATTTTACGCATGGATTGGAAACAACCCTCAAGGAGAAACATGTTTATTGGGTTTTAACTCTAAAAATGAAATAGATCCTGAAAAATTGAGAGAGACAATAAAAAACACAGAACCTTACTTTTCTGATCCGAACCTTGCCATATAAATTTAGCTCTCCGAAAGATATGTGTGTGAGGACTATGCCAATCATGCTCATATCCTCTCAGGAGTTATGCCTAAATTGTAGATATTACTTGATATTGCCTTACACAACTATCTATGGCTATAGCCTAGACAAGTCCAAGGCTATTCCTGTGCAAGTGTATTGAATATATGCATGACTTAGCGATGGGTGATTTGAACCATACCTACCCCCTCCTCTATGATTTGGAAAACCGACCTGTTGACATCAACCACGAAAGTGTGTAAATATTATGCCAGAAGATAGATAGAAGTATAGAAAGGTTATTTCTGTTTTTCTTCACAGCACCCGAAATAGTTAAATACTAATTCCTCAAGCCAGCCATTGTCCCCGCTCAACATGAGCATTTGACCAAGGCACCGCATAGAGATTCTTAAAAAATCGAAGCGGTGTTTTTTTAGTGGTCAAATATGAAAACAAAAGATAGAGAGATTAGAACCGATTATCCAGTTAATTCCGTTGTAGCACAAAAGTGTCCTGTGTGTAATGGTTTTGGAACACTAAAATTCGGCTCTTTGTTGTGCCATGCGTGTGAGGGTAAGGGTTATATTTTGATTCCCGATCAGAAGTTTTGTGTAATTGAGGAATTGGAGGAAAGAAAATGATCGATAATAATTTTTCGGATGATGACCTCGAATACTTAAGGCGAGTAGATGATGTATCGTCTCATAAAACAGAACACTCACCAAACTATTTAACTGATAGTGCTAATGTTTTAAATGCTAGTGTCAATGGTAGCTGTAAATCCTTCGTTGATTGGGCGTTGAATTGTCGCAATTCAAAGGTTGTTTTGTCATTGAAACAATCAAATAGTGATACACCCCCTATTGAGTTAGAAGCCTTGCTTAAAGAAATATTTCTACAGTGGCCAAGTAAGGAGGGTCATTGGCTTTGGATTGCTCAAAGACATACCGCACGAAGTATTAACCGACAGGTGATGGATACTTTAAAACAAGGCCTGCGTGGAGCGATAAGAAAAACACCCCCTGCTTACTTCACTGACAGAATTAAGTATCGTGAGAGGCGAAAGCAACTCAAATGAATATTGAAAGGGCTAAAAATATTCTAGGCAAGAGTGCAACCCTCCTGACTGACAGAGAGATTCAAGATATTATCACCAAGTTTGAATATTTAGCGGAAAGATTTCTTGATATTTATGAAAAAAATATTTATCAAGGCAAAACGTTGGAACAACTATTACACAATGAATAAAGATATACTTAAGAATATAAATATGAACTGCGTTCTTTATTTAAGGGTTTCAAGTGAGGAACAGGTTGAAAATTACTCGCTTTCCAATCAAGAATATGCCTGCACAAAATTAGCTGAAAGTCGTGGTTTAAACATAGTTGAAATATTTCGTGAGGAAGGTGCAAGTGCCAAAACAGCAAACAGACCAGAGCTAATAAGACTTCTCGAATATTGTAGAAAACATAAGGACAGTGTTTCTTCGGTAATGGTTTATAAGATTGATCGATTATCTCGTCAAACCTCAGATTTCCTAAAAATACGGATGAACTTATTTGAATTGGGTATAGGGTTTATATCTGCTACAGAACCTACAGGGAATGAGCCTTCAGACAAATTTATTGAAACAATATTGGCAGCTTCTGCTCAGTATGACAACGATGTAAGGGGTGCTAGAAGCAGCCAAGGGCTCTACCAGAGGTTCCGAGATGGTTTACCGATAGGTAAAGCCCCTCTAGGCTACCAGAACGTTACGGAGGGTGAAAAACAAATTGTAAGACCCAATGATACTGAATTTCAGCTTGTAAAAAAAGCATGGGATTTGGTTGCTACTGGAACAAAATCGACACGAGAAATGGCAGAAATTATGAACTCGTGGGGACTAAGAGCTGTCTGGGGCAAAAAGCGATACAAATTAAGAAGTCAAACTGTATGTAGAATATTCCGAAGCATTATTTATACAGGTGTGTTGAAGTATGACAAGTATCCTAATGAAGAAGTCGTGGGTAAATACAAACCGATGATTACTAGGGAACAATTTTATCGTGTCCAAGATATTTTAGACGGTAGAAGAACTACTCCAATGGGATCAAAAAGGAAGGTTGATAATCCAAACTTCCCATTAAGAAAGCTTGTTAAGTGCCACTATTGTGGTTCACCCCTTACTGCCGGTCTATGCAAAGGAAATACAAAGACATATCCCTATTACTGGTGTAGAAGTAATTGCCTGAAAACTATCCCATCAAACAAACTTGAGGAAATTCTCCTTGATAGACTTAAAGAAATTCAACCATCACAAGAAGCTATTGATTTGTTTACTTTAATACTCAGAACTACTTACGATAAACGTATTAAGACATTGCGTGAGAGGAAGAAAACAGCCGACAAGGAACTACTCGAGCTAAAGGAAATGATGACTAAGCTTGTTCAAGGTCATCTGAAAGGAACATATTCTGATGATATTTACGATAGCCAAAAGACAATGCTCGAAGACAAGATTCTTTCTACTGAAATAGTTGTAAACGATTCTATTCTTGATAAATACGATATCGAATCAACGATTGTATTCATTAGGGCGTTATTGAAGAATTTATCGAGAGCCTATGAGGTTTCAGACTATGGTCAAAAGCAAGTGTTAATTAGTTCAATATTCCCCTCCGGACTCACTTTTGATAACACTAGATTGTTGAACTCAGAAATTAGTCCGGTATATAGGGACATTCAGGCAATGTCTAAACCTGAAGCCCACTTAAGGGTCCATAAGGGGATTCGAACCGTTCTATGCCCTGATATACTTTAGGCAGGATGAAACCAACCATTGATATTGTCATTCCTTCCTACAACGCCGAGTGGCTTTTGGAGAAAAATCTTCCGGTAGTCATCAAGACTTCTCCAGAGGTCGATAGAATTATTGTGGTCGACGATGGCGGTTCCGATAATGCCCCGGAATATATGAAGAAGTGGGCACCCAAAGTTTTTTGTGTCCGCCATGAAGGAAATATTGGCTTTTCCAAGTCAGTAAACGAAGGTGTTTCTCATTCCGATGCCGAATATCTCGTCTTTATCAACAATGATGTTTACCCCATGCCCGGTTATATTCAGTCGGCTCTCAAATATTTCCAAAACCCCAAAGTTTTTGCGGTCAACTTCAATGAAGAGAACTCTTCTTGGCCCCAAGTATCTTGGCATTCAGGCAAATTCCAGTTTGTCAGAGGTGAGGACAAAAAACATCCTCATTTTTCGGCTTGGCCTTCCGGTGGAAGCTGCATACTCCGTCGCTCTATCTGGAATAAGCTAGGCGGTTTCAACGAAATCTACAGCCCAGCCTATTGGGAGGACATCGATATCGGTTGGCGCGCCTGGAGATCCGGCTACAAAATTATCTGGGCACCGGAACCCAAGGTGGTCCATCATCACGAGTCGACTTTTGGTTTGAAAAATAAGCAGTATATGAATATGGTTAAGCAAAAAAACGAGTTACTTTTTACCTGGCAAAACTTTTCCGATTCCAAAATGCTTATATCCCATTTTGGTTTTCTTGTTACTAATTCATTGAGACACCCCAGGTATCTAAAAGTGATTTTCACGGCTCTCAAGGATTATTTGTCTCAAGGAAAAAAACATAACTTCCCCATATCTGATACGCAGGTCTTTCAACTGGTTAACACGCCATATGAAGATTGATCTCTCTATCGTCACTGTCGGTTATAAATCAGAGGACACCATTGTCCCTTTCTTGGACTCCATCCAAAAGAATCGCGATAATATCTCCAAAGAAGTCATTGTAGTCGATAACTATCCCGGAGACAAAGGAGCGGACAGGGCTCAAAAGCATCCCCTGAAACCCACCGTCATTAGAAATACCGAAAATATCGGCTTTTCTAAAGGCATTAACCAAGGCATCAAAGTTTGTCACGGAGAGTATGTTCTAATCATCAATCCGGATACCCGTATTGTCGGTTCTGCTCTAAAATACCTCCTGGACTTTGCCAGGAAAACCACCCAATTGGAGGCGGTTGTTCCCAGGCTTTTAAATTACGATGGTAGCATTCAGCCTTCTTGTTCGAAATTTCCCACGATTTGGAACGCGGTTAGATATAGTTTTTTCGGGTGCAAAAATTGTTTCAAAAAATATAATCCAGGGGACAAAACCACTAAAGTAGAAGTTGCCGTCATGGCTGCCTTCCTGATCCCCAAAACGGTTCTTGATTATGTCGGAGGATTGGACGAAAGATATTTCCTTTATTATGAGGATGTCGAGTTTTGTCGCAGACTGCACCTGCATGGTCTATCTGTTTATTATCTTCCCAAAGCCAAAGTTCAGCATATCCACGGTGCCAGTGGAAATTTCGTCTCACATTTAAAGAGTCCTCTACTCAAGTCCGCCAAAATCTATTACGGTCCGGTATATTCTGCGACACTAAACTTGGTTCTTTGGATTGGTCACAAATGGCAAGTTATTCTCAGGAGAAAGAAGTTCCGCGACTAAGGTCGGTTGTCATGGCAATCGGCATCAATAGACATTCTGGTTTCCAGGGTAAAGCTACCAATATTTTTCTTGTCTACTATTATTGAGAATTTCTTCTCCAACCCCTCATCATTGTCCACTAATACTTGTGGTAGACCATGCATCGGTTCTCTTCCCAAAAATCTTATACAGGTTGAACCGCTCTTTGGTATGGGCATCGCACCAGGGAAAGCCAAGACATTACCCACTTCCCAGAAAGGCAGGTATCCATACTTTGGTAAGCCGTACTGATGGAAGAGATAAGCCCAAACTGTTTGAATATTGTATGGCACTCCGGTCATTCGCACTGTAAAACCCTTGCCCTCGGCAATGGTATACATTTCATCAATTACTCTGTATTCGTCGGCTAACTTCATCGATTGTTGGGTGATCATTTCTTGGATCAGACTATTCGGAGATTGTGCTCGAATCATGTTCAGATTTCCCCAGATAATTAGTCCACAGTAAATAATGGCTAAATACTTATTGATATTATTTATTTTTTCAATCAGTATGGCGACGGCAATAATGACGGCTGTTCCCAAACCGGCGTTAGTGTAATAAGCAGTATGACCCCCTAATATCATTAAGAAAATCCAACCAAACAACCACACCGCTAGGATCTGGAAGTTCTTGTTTTTAATTGCCTGATACAAGACCCAAACCGAGACAAACAGGACCAAAACCCTTAGCGCAGTTTGGTTATTTGTCGCCAAAACATTATCACGATACATGACTATCTCTTTGTTTAAGAAAAGTATGTATTTGGAAGCTGTCGCGTCCATCACCCCATAACCGGCTTTTAGCATGGTGAAGGCCAGTCGAAAACTTCGGAAGTTGTATTTCAATTCCACTAACAAAAAAGTAGAGAGTAGCAAACCCATTAATGCAATTCCCCACAGCCAGAATTTAGTGGCAATTTTACCTATTTTTGTTCTAAGTAAAAATAGTAAAGTGGCCACGATAGCGAAGGTGTAGACAAACATCAGGTTCATCTGCATCGAAAAAGCCGCTCCTCCCAGCATTAGTAGGGGACTCCACTTGGCGTATTTACTGTTTTTATAGATTTGGACAGCTCCAAGAAATATCAGCATCATGGACAATACGCCCAAGGCAGGATTGCCGACATAGAGAGAGTACTGACTCTGTTCATAGGAAACGGCATAGAATAATGCAGCGATATAGCCTACTAACGGACCAAAAAGTGATCCACTGATGCCAAAAATAAGAAACACTCCCAGTGCGTTCAGTATTCTGAAAATTCCGGATACCAAAGCGGGGTCACCTTTTAGTAGTAGATAAATTGGACCTAAGATGTACCAAAAAAGCGGTCCGTGAAACAGTCCGGTATCTCCGGATACCGGAGGTCCAATAAACCTCAGGTCATGTTTCAGAAAAATATCTTGCGAAATATAAGCATCCCTCGCCTGGTCAAAGCCAAAATAAACACTTTCTCGAAAAGCATAAAAACGGACCAATAATGCCAGGATAAAAATAGAACCCAAAATCAGCCATTTATTATGTCTCACCTCCCAATTTTAGCAAAATATTCCTTTCACCCCTCTGGACTTGGTATACTAAATCATCTAAATGAAACTCACCAAGTCCCTTTGGGTCGCTCTAATTGTCGCCGTTATTCTACGGCTCGTTATCATGGGCTTCACTTTCCACCCCGATCTCTCCGGCCAGGTTCTGTCCAGTTATTTTTTCGGATACAAGAATGTCTTCAACATTTACGACTATCTTGTAAATCTTCCCAAGACTCATCCGTTGGTTCAAAACTTCGGAGTGGGTGACATCTTTATTTATCCGCCTCTGACCTACTTCACACTAGGCAGTTTCCTCAAATTATTCTCCTGGATTATTCCCGAAAAGTTCTTTTTGGATTTGATGAGTGGGGTGTCGGTCTATGTCCTTCCTAATTTATCTTTTAATCTAATTCTCTTAAAACTCCCTTATCTTCTGATTGATATCGGCATGGCTTTTGCTTTGGCTTCCCTCTTTGATGAGGAAAAGCAAAAGAAGTGGGCTTTTCTGCTCTGGTTATTTAACCCGGTCACTTTCTACGCTACTTTTTCCATGGGCGTTTTCGATATCATCCCGGCTCTTTTTACGGTCCTCTCTCTTTTCTTCGCCAAGAAGAAAAATCTTTATTTGGCGGCTGTCATGATTTCTTTGGGCGCCGCCTACAAACAATATCCCATTTTTCTCCTCCCCTTTATCATCTTTGCCGGTAAAGATTTCTGGGATCGTCTGAAGATCACCTTTTGCGGCTTAGCTCCTTATCTCCTCACCATCGCTCCCTTTCTATCCTCTTCAGCCTTCAAGTACATGGTTTTTGGGGCCAAATCACAAAAGATGTTCTATATGGAATGGATGGTGACTGCCGCCGAAGGCGTCTATCCTTATCTTCTTGGAGTGGTCTTCATCTATTTACACGCTTTCCGAGCTTCCCACCCGATTCAGAAATTATGGAAATATTACCTGGGTTATTTTCTTCTTCTCTTTGCGGTCACTCACTATCACCCCCAGTGGTTTCTTTGGATTTCTCCTTTTATCATTATTGAGCTGGTCGCCAATCGGTGGCGCAACCTCTGGCTCGATTTGACACTACTGGCTTGTTACGTCTTTATTGTCCTGACGTTCGACAATTCTCTGTCTGTAGGGCTCTTCGCCGTGGCCAATCAAAGCTTAAATAATTTTCCCGGTATCGATAAACTCTTAGCGGCCAAAACCGACTTGGTTTTCTTGAAAAGCTCGGTAAGAAGCCTATTTGCGGGTGTTAGTCTTTTTCTACTATTTGACCTTCTTCAGACAAGGAGGAGGGGACACCTTAAATAGGTATGCCACGTCTCGGACTCTATGGCTTTCTTTATCTCTTGTTAATCCCTTTTCTTCTCTTCTCCGGGCAACCACCCCTTCTTCTTTTTCTCTCTATATCGCTTGGCTATCTACTTTTTAATCTTTTCCAAAAACCATCTCTCGATCAATTTCTTATTTTCTTGGCAATCCTCGTCCTTGCCCTCATCATCCTTAAGCCACGTCTCGGCCTTGATATGGGTTTGTTGAATGCTATCAATGCTCAAAGAGGTGAGCATCCTCATTTCCAAAGCAGTCTCATTTCCAGGTTAATTCATAACAAAGCGGACTTATCTTATTCCTTTATCCATAATTTCGATAAATTACTGTCTCCGATGGCCATTTTTGCTTCAGGATTTTGGCATCGGCTAGACCCGTATTATCCGCTCGGCTATCTTTTTCCCTGGGATATCTATTTTCTTTATCGCTATTTTCGTTTTGTTCATCGGGGTAAACCTTTCCATAATTTAATCTTTTTTGTTTCGGCACTTAGCCTTCTTCTTTTACTAACCGGTCTTATCTACATCGACCAAGCGCTTGTCTTTAGTTTTGCCGTTCTCTTTTTTCTCGCGCTCCTCTCTATCGTCGGCTATTCCACCACTTCGCCCAAAACTCAGTTTGGTTTCCTGATTGCCAACATCCTCTATCTTCTGTACCAGATAAATATCACATCCTACTTTAAGCTATGACCAAACAGACAATACTATTTTGGGTCATCATCCTCGTGATTACTTTTTTTACCCGCTTCTATCGACTAACCGAGTATCCGCCACACCTAACTATCGATGAAGTCTCCATCGGTTATAACGCTTTTTCTATTTTGAAAACCGGTAAGGATGAGTGGGGAGTCCCGTTTCCGATCTCTTTCCGATCAGTCGGGGACTACAAGGCCCCTGTGCTCATCTATCTAACGGTTCCCTTTGTTTGGCTTCTGGGTCTAAACGAGTTGAGTGTGCGGCTTCCGGTGGCCATCTTTTCCGCCTTCAATATTTTTCTGCTTTGGTACTTAATTCGGAGGCATATCTTTAGCCAGAAGTATTCGCACCTGTCCTATTTAACCGTTTTTCTGTTCTCCCTTTCTCCCTGGTTAATTATCTTTTCTCGTTCCGGTTTCGAGGCTGTCATTGCCCTTACTTTTTTGCTGGCTAATCTGATCTTTGCTTTTGAATTTAGAAAGTCCGGCCACCTGAGTCATTTCTCTTTTATGGTCGTTTTTGCCTATCTCTCGGCCGTAACCTATCACTCCACCAAAATCGTTGTACCTCTCCTGAACATTTTCTTTATTCTGACCGATTATCGATATTTTCTTCATTGTCTTATCGAGTGGTACCACCGGAATAAGGTCTCTCTCTTGGTCACCGGTGTCATTTTTGTTGGCGTCACCGCCTTCTTTGTCCAAAATTTCATTGTCGGACCGGGTGCCTCCAGAGCCGGGATGACTTTTCTGTCAAAAGATTATGATTTTACCAATGGTCTTTTGCCGAAGTTTTTTGGCCATCCTTTCGCTTCGCTTACCTCTACCATTGGCCTCGCCGGTTTATGGTTCAAAAGATACTTGGAATATTTCTCCGCCAATTTCTATCTCGGCAGTGGGCTTGGTCTGTCTACTCCTGGTCATCCAGGTCAAGGAGTTATCTTAGCGATTGAGTACCCCTTTCTCATTCTTGGTTTCTGGCTTCTATTGTCGTCCAGAAAATTCTTCAGCTACACCATTTACGGGAATTTCGTTACCAGGATCCTTCTCGCTTGGTTTTTTCTCTCTTTCTTACCTGCTTCTCTCACGAACAACAGTCAACATTCTCTCAGAACCTTAAACATTATTCCGGTGGTTTCTATCCTTATTGCACTTGGACTTACTCAGAGTTTAGAAGCCCTGCGCTCTCGCTTGATGAAAAATCTCTTGCTTGTCTTGGTTATTGCCGGCTACATTTTTGGCTTAGTCAGGTTTGTGGACTTCTACACCCTTCATTACCCGGTGGAGCTTTCCGAGACCCGTTCCTATGGATGGAAGCAAATGGCCATTTTCGCTCGTGATCATCTTGGGGAGTACGACCTGATCTACGTCGACCCTCAATTCGGCACGCAAGGGCCTTATACCTACGGCGTTCCATACCTCTACTTCCTCTTTTATTCCCGCTACGACCCAAATATTTACAATTCCGATTCTCGGCGAAAACTTGGCGGTAGCGATTTTGAAAATTATCTTTTTACTCCCATAAACTGGCCGGACGTCGACCACAGGCAAAATAATTTATATATTGCTAGCCCCTGGAGCCTGCCCAAAGAAATTCTTGGCTCATCCAAACAGCGATACTTCGTACCTTTTCTCAACCGGTCCTCGGGCTTATATGCCGTTTCCGATCGATAACGCATATAATTCAAGTAGACCTGCCTCCCGGTTTACCCGCCGGTAGGAGGGTAGGCAGGACATATATGAAGAATCTATTATTTTGCGTTTCCACCATCCTCATCTTCATCTTCTGGCCGCTTTCTTTTATTTTAGCGAGTCGTGCCGACTCGGTTACTTTTATCATCGCCGCCTTAGTTCTGCTGGTGGACCGGCTTCTTTATCTCCGGAATTACCCATATCACTATTTTACTTTCCTAGTTTTGCCGTTACTCCATCCGGCCTATTTGTTCTTTCCGGTTATCGCCATCCTTTTTCACCGGTCAGATATCAAAAAAATATCTCTTGTTATTTACACCGTTATTCTAATATTTATTTCTCTATTTTCTTGGAAGACCTTTTACGCTTATTCCATTTTTACTCCCGACCCTCTAGCCTTTGATACTTTAAACAAAAAGATTTCTCTTATCCCTAATCGGAATCTTGCCCGTCTTTATCACAACAAAACCGATATTTTTCAGGATAAATTCAAGTCAAACATTTTCACTTCTCTAGATACAAATAATTATTTTTTCGCTCTCCATCCTCGAGAAATTTTCGAAAATCAAAACCTTCACAAGCTTCCCTTCCCGGCCATAATTCCCTTTCTCATGGGGCTCTATTTCTTGATCAAGAGTAAGGATAGGGCTTGGATAGCGTCTACACTTTTAGCCGGAATATTTTCCATTGCTCTGATCAATAACCAAGACAAGTTCGATCTGATTTTGTATCTGCCAATCTCCCTCACCTGTTTGGTCGGCTTGAAAAAAATCTTTACGCTTCGCCAAGCATACTATCTCCTTTTCTCATTTATTTTCTTACCCCTATCTATTATCGAACTGGCTCGCATAATCTTTAATTAAATGAAGTTCTCGAATAAATATCTACCGGTCATTCTCTTATTCTTGGCTTTTTTGGTCGGAGCTTTTTTCCGTTTTTACAAACTGGGAGAAACCCCCGTTGGTCTGTACGTCGACGAGGCCTCACTTGGGTACAATGCCTATTCTGTCTACAAAACCGGCCTGGACGAGTATGGCAAGTGGTTGCCTGTTATGTTCCGCTCCTTTTCTACTTTTCAGAGTCCTATTTATTCTTATCTTCTGATCCCCGTCATACATTTTCTGGATCTGTCCATTTTCTCAGTAAGGTTACCCTCTGCGTTTTTCGGAGTTTTGTCCATTCCACTCCTATATCTATTTGTCAAGCAACTTGTCATTCCTGCGAAGGCGGGAATCTATTCAAGTGATTCCAAATTAAAATATTTTCCACTCGTTGCAGCCATGTTTTTGGCCATTTCTCCGTGGCACATTAACTATAGTCGTACCGCCTATGAAGCAAACATCGCTTTGTTTTTCTTATTGCTAGGATCCCTCTTTCTTTTCCACGCTCTCAAAAGATCTTGGTTTTTTCTTCCGGCCGCTTTATCTTTTGTCATCTCCATGATGGCTTATCGGGCGGAAATAATTATTGTTCCGGCGCTCCTTGTTGTCTTTGTACTTCGTTATTCCGGAGCCCTCATCTCAGAATTTAAGCAACGTTTAACTCCTATTCTTATTAGTTTGGTCTTATCCTTCATCATTTTTCTTCCGACTCTTCAAATTATGGGAACTCCTGGTTTTCGGGCCAGGTCATCCGCTTTAAGTATTTTTGCCACCTCAGGACAACGTCCGTGGGGCGCAAATGAAGGAAAGGGTCTGGTCCACGAACTACAAAACAATCATCAAGTCTTGGCAACCAGAGAGTTTCTCTCTCTCTACAGTTCCTATCTGTCTCCGCGATATATGTTTTCCCTTGGAGATTCAGGACCTCGTTTACCATATGCCGGTATGGGAACCTTTTTCGTCTGGCAGTTTCCACTTTATTTAATTGGTTTATATTTTTTGATCAAAGAACGGGATCTAATAGACTTTAAGTATTTTGTCTTCACCCTGTTATTGATTTCACCGATCCCAGCCGCCCTCACGAGAGATCCTTATTCAACACTGAGATCGCTTCCTTTGGTTGTTCCGCAAATTCTGATTATTTCTTTTGGTTTGGTTAAACCCTGGGAGATTCTTCCGGCCTTTTCTTCAAAACTGAAATTCTCGGTGGTTGCTCTTCTCGTGATTTTTTCCTCGGTCAGAATGTTCATCTCCATTTTTTACTTTAATGATTATTTCAACTCCAAGTTCTGGAATTACGGTTGGGAAACAGTAGTCAAAGAGATTCCCAATCTTAATCCACAGCTTCCCATAGTGGTGGACAGTTCGCGAGGAGATAGCTATATCCTGATGCTGTTTTTCCTTAAATACGACCCCGCTCTCTATCAGCGAGAAAACTTTGAAGTCTCCGCATCAGATTACTATACCAGCCTCACCAGAAGCGACACTAAGAAACTAGGGAATATCACTGTCAAAAGCATCGTCTGGGGTCCCGATACCGATGAGGCTGAGCAGTACTTAGTGGCAGACTATTTGGCTATGTCGGAAGTTCAAATTGATGCTCATAATTTGACTATAATCAAAGAAATACCCTTTCCCGATGGAAAGGTGGCCTTGAGGATATTAAAAACGAATCCAAAGCCCAAATGAAATTAAAAAAAATCCTTAGCCGATACTGGCCACTTCTTTTAGTCCTTCTCCTTGGCGCCAGTCTCAGGCTCTACGGCTTATTACAAAATCCGATCAGTCTATTTTCCGATGAGGTGGATATCGGCTATCAAATTCATTCCTTTTTATCCACCGGCAAAGATTACCAGGGAAACTTTCTCCCTTTGCAGTTTCACTCTTTTTCCGATGTTCGTACGGCTTTACCTATCTACGCGACAGCTCTCGTCTCTCTTGTCCCCAATGTTAGTTTGGATCTAGCCATCCGTCTTACGCCAGCCATCTTCGCTATTCTCGGCCTATTGGTAATCTATTTTCTGGCCAATAACCTATCAGAATTGTATGGGCTTGGTTCCAAGGGCACTCTATTTTCTCTCGGTTTTTGGTCTGCGTTGATTTTGTCGGTACTCCCTTGGCACTTCACTTATTCGCGTATTGGTTTCGAACTCTCTATGTTGTTTACTTTTTATCTGCTGGGTTTATTTTTCTACACCAACTTTTTAATTCACAAAAAGGTCTGGGCTCTCATCGTCTCCTTGATGTTGTTTTCGCTCACTCCCATGATCTACAGTACGGCCAAACTGGCACTGTTTTTTATTCCTCTGGTTTTGTATATCCTTCCCGGTACCAAAGAACTCTTGTGGGGAAAGAAGATCTTTCTCTGGCTCCTGCTTCTCTTTATACCGCTTGGTCTTATTTTTATTAATGGAGGAGCAGCTCAACGCTTTAGTGAGATCTCCATCTTCACTGACCCCACGATTCCTACCGAAATTAATTTTTTGAGGAAAGAGGATTTGGGTCCGAAGGCCTCTGTTGGATCAAAGACCGACTTCCTCAGTAAAGCCACACACAACAAAGTCTTTTATTCTCTGAGAATTTTTCTAAAGAACATGGTGAAACCTATTTCTTTCGATTATCTTTTTCTTCAGGGAGATACCAACCCGAGACACGCCGTACAAGGTTGGGGGATGATGGAAAAAGCCTTCCTTATTCCACTCCTCTTCGGTCTCTACAAACTGGCCGCAGGGAAATGTAACAAATTCCTTTTTCTTATAATAGTCCTTTCCGTTGCCGCCATCCTTCCTTCAGCCCTGACGAGAGATGGAGCCACCCATTCTTCTCGAACTTTTATGCTAATCCTGCCTTTGGTTTTAGTCATCTCATATGGTTTTAATCAATTATTTTCTTCTTCAAAGTGGTTAACGGTTTTAGTACTCTTCCTACTTTTTGTCGATTCGTCTTTTTATCTTCATGATTATTGGTCTCATTATCGCTATACCTCAGAAAGATCGTGGAGCGCCGGTATGAAAGAACTCATGGAGTCGGTTGGCAGACACCCTGATCAGCCGGTAATTATCTCTCCAAAGTATGAATATCCACTCATTTTCTATTTGTATTACACTCGCTTCGATCCACGGAAATTCCAAGCTTTCTCTCAAAACCACACTGTTTACAACTCTACTTCGGGAAACTACAACCTGGACGGCAACCGGATAGGGGACTCCAATCTCTACATTGCCTCACTGGTGGATTATAAAAATAAACCTACCGTATTATTACCCAACGCGGTTTATTTCCTTACTCGGTCCGAGGTCGACACCAGCGCTATTGGTTCAGTAGCTACGATTGGTGACATAATTAGTTTGCCATCCGGCGAACCTCTTTATTATGAAATCCATTATTAAACATCGGCCATTAGTATTTCTGATTTTGTTCACCCTATTGGGTGGTCTACTCCGTTTTTGGAAATTAGGCTCCTTTCCCGTCTCTCTGAATTGGGATGAAGCGAGTCATGGTTACAATGCCTACTCGATTTTATTGACTGGAAAAGATGAATGGGGAGCAAGATTCCCCTTGATCTTTAGGGCTTTTGGAGACTACAAGCTGCCTCTATATATCTATCTCACCACTATTCCAGTTTGGTTGCTCGGATTAACCTCCTTTTCGGTTCGCTTCATTTCCGCCTTAGCCGGCACCCTCGCCATACCTGGAATTTATTTACTAACCCGCGAACTCTTTTCTCAAAAAACCAGATACTTCGCACTAATAACTGCGCTTCTCCTCACCATTTCTCCCTGGCATTTCTTTATTTCCCGTCCGGCGTTAGAAGCAAATCTATCTCTCACCTTAATTTTCTTCGGCTTCTATTTCTTACTTAAATTCTTTCATTCAATCCCTCGCACCAATCACTACGCACTAATAACTTCTGTGGTTCTTCTCGGGCTCTCTCTCCACACTTACAATACGGCACGAGTCTTCGTGCCCCTCTTAGTCTTAGTTTCACTCTATATCTACAGATCGTCACTACGTTTAATAATGTCATCCTCGCGAAGGCGGGGATCCATCTTTTCCATCCTCCTTGCCCTTCTTTTCTCCGGTCTGGTTATCTTTCAAGTATTTCTTGGTGCTGGTACCGCCCGCTATGAGAAACTCAAGATACTTTCTCCGGCCACCATCTTTCAAATAGGGGAGCAAAGAGCTCACAGTTCTTTTGGTCCACTTGTTTCCAAATTAGTCTACAACCGTCCTGTTTATTTTCTCACTACTTTTTCCAAGAACTATCTTGGTTATTTCTCGCCACAATTTTTTTCTCAGCAATGGGGAGCCCAGTTCCAGTTCGCCATTCCTGGTCAAAATCTCTTAACTCTCCCCGTCTTCCTACTAGCCCTTCTTGGTTTTTTATCACATCTGCCGTCACTACGAGGTTCCCGATCTCCCTTAAAATTTCTCTACGCTTGGCTCCTCCTTTCTCCGGTCGCGGCCAGTCTTACCATTGATCCTCCCCAAGCTCTCCGCCCGAACCCCATGATCCCGGCCATCATTATTTTTGCCTGTCTTGGTTTATCTCAACTGTTGATTATCATTCCTCAAAAATTAATTAAATCTTTTACGATTCTCCTGGCTCTGTGGATTAGTGTCTCCTTCGGCTTTTATCTTAGACAATATTTTGGTAATTATGCCTTCTCCTATTCTTCGTCCTGGCAATTTGGCTACGCGGAAGTGATGACCTATGTCCAAGATCATCGGCACGAATACGATCGCGTTTTTATCACCAAACGTTTCGGTGAGCCACATATTTTTTACTCCTTCTTTAATAAGATTTCTCCACTATCAATGCAACCAGGGAGGAACAATATTCGTTTTCAAAAGTCGGAATGGTACTGGACAGATAAGATCGATAATGTTTATTTCATCAACGATTGGCAGATTCCGCTCACTTCTATCAAGACTCTTCCTTTGGAGAGTGGGGGAGAGGTGTCTACACAAAGGAGTCTCTTGATCACTTCTGCCGGTCACGTCCCGGTCAACGCTCATGTTATTAAGACAGTCAATTTCCTAGACGGGTCACCGGCGTTTATAATTAGCTCAGTACCGTAAAGCACTATTCCATGAAGAAATATATTCTCCTGATTATCGCCCTACTCCTTGGAACCTTTCTTCGTTTGTGGCAATTATCTTCCGTCCCTAATGGTCTCACCTGGGACGAAGCGGCCATCGGATATAACGCCTACTCTCTTCTTAAGACCGGCCGAGATGAACATGGAGCACTCCTTCCCATCGTCTTCAAAAGTTTTGGCGATTTCAAACCAGGTGCTTACATTTACCTGACTGTCCCCTCGGTGGCCATCTTTGGTCTTAATGAATTTGCGGTTCGTTTCCCCAGTGCCCTAGCCGGAATTCTCGCCATCTTCGGCATCTATCTTCTCACCAACGAACTCTTCTCCAAAAAATTCCCCCAAATTAGCTCCTTTGCGGCGCTCGCCCTGGCCATTTCCCCGTGGGCAGTTCACTTTAGTCACGGAGCTTGGGAAGTAAACGTCTTTACTACTCTGACCATTTTTGCTCTTTATTATTTTCTCCGTTTTCTTAAGGGAACCTCATCTCTCTACCCCTCTCTGCTTTTTGCTTGTTTCTCACTGGCCATGTATCAAGCGGCCAAACTATTGACTCCTCTGGTGTTCTTACTTTTTGCCGCCCTATTCTGGAAAGAGTTTTGGCATCAATTAACTCCGTATCTCAAGCCCAAAAGAATACTACTAATTTCTCCCTTTGTTTTATTTGGACTCTGGATTTTCTTTGGCTCTTTGTTCGGCAGTGCAGGCAACCGTCTTACCACACTCAGTATCTTCAACTACAAGCCAGGAATATCTGTCCAAACGGGGGAGATAGACGATCAAAATCCAGTCACCTTAAATCTTTTCCATAATCAAAAAGAGCTTTCGGCAAGGCTTGTGCTTTCCCGTTATTTGTATCATTTTTCACCCGAGGTTCTGTTTTATGAAGGCCCTATTGTCTCTGAGAGGGGCCACCTTCCCGGTTTGGGAGTCCTTAATCCTTTAGAATTAATCTGGTTGGTCCTAGGGTTTATCTGGCTAGTAAAAAATCTCTCTCCAGGTAGTCATGATACCCCAGACAAAACTACCACTCTGATTCTCGGACTGCTTCTTATCTCACCCATTCCCGCTTCTTTAACTCTGGCCGAATTTTCCACAGTCAGAGCTCTCTTTATGGTTGTTCCACTCTCTATCATGGCCGGTCTCGGCATCTATTATCTGTACACAAATTCAAAAATATTTTTCGCACTCACTGCCGGTATCTACGCCCTATGCACAATATATGTCTTTGACGTGTACTTTTTTCATTCACAGACAGTGTTTTCCAAAGAGTTCAACTACGGCTACAAACAGGTAGTTCAAATTATCAAAGACCATCCGGCCAAGAAAGTTGTCTTTACCGACGTCTACGGCCAGCCCTATATCTACTATGTTTTTTACACCGCTTATGATCCGGCCACGTACCAAAAAGACAACGACTTCATTAGTGGCGGGCTAGATGTCGGCCGAGTCGATCGAGTTAATAATGTAGAGTTCCACCAATTTGGTTCTTCAGATATGATGACCCAAAAGGATACTCTCTTTATCGGATCTGAAGGGAATATCAATAATCAGTTCGATATCACCGGACCCAATGTTGACCTCTTTAGACAAATCGAAACTCCGGATCACCACATTCTCTTCCGGATCATCAAAACAAAACCTTAATGAAAAAACATCTTCCCATCATTCTCATTCTCATTTTGGCTTCATTTCTCAGACTCTTTTCATTGGACAAATTTCCGGCTGGTCTAAACGCCGATGAGGCGGCTATCGGTTACAACGCCTGGTCGCTATTGGAAACGGGCAAAGATGAGCACTCAGTTTCTTGGCCCCTGGTATTTAGATCTTTTGACGATTACAAACCTCCGGTTTATTTTTACCTCGTTGTCCCCTTTGTCAAAATCATCGGACTCAACGTTTGGTCTGTCCGTCTCCCTTCAGCTCTACTCGGCATTGCCTCTGTTTATTTGCTGTACTTAGTGGTCTATCTTTTATTCAAGAAAAAAACTACCGACGAGTCCTGTCATGTCAAAACAAATAATTTCGCACTAATAACCGCGCTCATCCTTGCGGTCTCCCCATGGCATCTTCAGTTCTCCAGAGGAGGGTGGGAGGTAAACGCCGCGCTTTTTTTCATTCTCCTCGGGGTCTGGGGTTTCCTTATGGGTTTAGATCAGCCCAAATATTTTTTCATCTTTGTCACTTCAATGGCCCTCAGTCTCTACACTTATCACTCGGCCCGGCTAATCTCTCCACTCATCGCCCTTACTCTCGTCATTCTCTACTGGAAAGACATATATAACTTCCGATTAACATTCAATCGTCATTCCGGACTTGATCCGGAATCCATCTGGAAAACGATTCCTCAAAAACTAAAGATCATCCTCTCTGCTGTCATTCTCGGCCTTCTCCTCTCGTTTCCTCTCGCCACCCAACTCCTTTCCAAAGAAGGACAGTCCCGCTTTACCGGAGTTTCTGTTTTCTCCGATAGCGGACCGTTGTGGCAGGCGCTGGAAATGCGCCGAGCTCATCAGGAAGATACGATCCATGTCAAAGCTCTTCACAATCAATACCTTTCTTATGGCCTTAGGTTCGTCAAAAATTACCTGTCCCATTTTTCACCCAGATTCCTGTTTGTGACCGGGGATGAGATTGCTCGCAGCAAAGTTCCCGAAATGGGCCAAACTTATTTATTTCTGATTCCATTCTATTTTCTTGGACTCTTTTCTCTACTCAAGCTAGACTCCAAGGGCAAAGTATTCACCCTAGTTTGGTTTTTGGTCGCTCCACTCGCCGCCTCGTTGACTTTCCAGTCCCCCCACGCACTTAGGTCGCAGAACATGGTAATTCCTCTTAGTATCATTTCCGGCTTGGGTCTTTCGGTGGCTCTCAATCTCCTGTTCAGGTCCGGTAAAAAGTGGCTTGTCGGATCCATTTCCGTCCTCTTGCTCCTCTTTGGGGCTTATTCGGTTGCAAGATATCTACATCTATATTATGTACACTATCCCAAAACTCTACCCTACGCTTGGCAATATGGTTTCGATCAGATTGCCGCGTATGCAAAAGTTAACTACGATATATATGACCACATCATCATTACCGATCGTTATGACCAGCCCTATATACTCATGGCCTTCTTCTTGAAGTACCCCCCGCAAACTCTTCAAAAAGAGCTGGTGATGACTCCACGCGACAAGTTCGGATTTTCTACCGTCCGGAGCTTCGGCAAGCTCGAATTTCGTCAAATTAACTACGGAGAGGACAAAAAACTGCCGAATACCCTTATAATCTCAGCTGATGAGCCGGTAGATGACAAGGAAGTGATCTATACGATCAACGACCCCGCTGGCCACCCCATGTACAAATTCCTCTCCACCAAATGAAATCTAAACGTCAAACTATTTCCGTCACTATGGCTTCGTACAATAACGAAGATTGTATTACCGATTGCCTGAATTCCGTCAAGGATTGGGTCGATGAGATAATTGTGGTGGACGGCACTTCTACGGACAAAACCGCCGAGATTGCCAAAAAGATGGGTGCCAAGGTTCTAATTAGAGAAAATAATCCTGTCTTTCATATTCAAAAGAATATTGCCAACAAAGAAGCCAAATCGGATTGGATTCTTCAGTTGGACACAGACGAACGCGTCACTCCAGCCATGCGCAAAGAAATCGTTGGTCTTCTCGAAGGAAAATACTTTGGTTACGATAGTTGGCTTTCGCCACTCAAGTCGTCACTAAACAAAATTGTCAGATTATTTTCCGAGCCAAACAAGTTAACCCAACCGGCTGCCGCTTATTGGTTGCCCAGAAAAAACTTTTTCTTAACACGCTACCAGAAACATGCCGGTCAGTATCCTGATCCTGTCATTCGCCTTTTCCAAAAGGGTAAAGCCGAGCTACCGGCCAAGGATGTCCACGAGCAAATGGTTGTTCACGGGGTTACTGGCTGGTTAGTTTCCGATCTGGATCATTACGCCACACCTAATTTTTCGCGTTACCTTCTCCGGGAGAACCGATATTCCAGTCTCAAGGCTACTCAGATGAAAACCGCCGGAGTCAAAATAAACTTCATTAATACCTTAAATTATTTATTTTTCAAACCCTTCAGTATTTTCTTTAGCCTTTACTTCCGTTACCGCGGTTTCTTGGATGGTTTTCCTGGTTTTGTTTTTTCACTTTACTCCGGTTTACATCATGCCTTTTCCTATATGAAGCTTTGGGAATTATATAAAGATGAAGAATATGCCACCCGTTAAAGTATATATCGCCGGTAATGATCATTCTTCCGGAAGGGGAGTGGGTGTTTATGCCGAGCACCTCATTGCTTCTTTGAGCAAACTTTCGGACATTAAATTGACAGACAAAGATCCTGACATTATTCACTACCCATTTTTTGACCTTTTTTACCTCACCTTGCCTTTCAAGAAAATTAAACCGACAGTTGTCACCATCCACGATCTGACCCCCCTAGTCATGGCAGATAGGTACCCTAAAGGTATTCGAGGCACCATCAAACTTCTACTGCAGTGGTACTCTCTGAGGTCTGTGTCGGCCATTATCACCGACTCAGAGAACTCTAAAAAGGATATTGAAAAATATTTCAGAATATCAGCGCACAAAATATTCGTTACTCCCCTTGCTGTAGATGACGATTATAGGAAAGATCCATCGGCCGCAAATCTAGCCGAAGTCAAGAAAAAATTTCATTTACCCGATCGTTTCGTTTTGACACTAGCCGCCGGACCCAATCCTAATAAGAATTTACCGTCTCTGGCGGAAGTGACCGATCGTTTGGGAATTCCGTTGGTGATTGTTGGCAAGGGCTTGCTTCAGGAGATCGTCAAACCGGTTGAGGCGGAGCTCATCGATTTGGTGCGACTACAGGTATATAACCACGTAATTTATCCCGGTTATGTATCTAACGAGGATTTTAATGCCATGCTTTACCTGGCCTCTCTTTATGTCCAGCCATCCTATTACGAAGGCTTTGGCTTGCCTCTTCTCGAGGCCATGACTTCCGGCTGCTTGATAGCCAGTTCCAAAACCTCTAGCCTTCCGGAAATCTATCATGACGAAGCAATTACTTTTAATCCCCGAAAATTAAAATCCATGGAGAAAGCCATTGGTAAAGCTTTGAAACTATCTCCGTCAGCCAAAGCCAAACAAATTGCTCTGGCCAAAGATAAAGCCAAGACATTTTCTTGGTCCAAAACCGCCCGCCTTACCCTCGCTGTGTACCAAAAAGTCCTCACCTAGTCACAAAATCAATTTTCAATTTCTTTCCAAGAGCCATAGCTATTTTGTTGATGGTGTTCAAAGAGGGGCTAACCGAACCAGATTCGATTCTAGAAATTACCGCTTGAGTACTATTTATGCTTTTGGCCAAGTCTCTTTGAGATAGTCCATTATTCATTCTAGCTTCAATGATGGCCCGCTCGAGTTGGTGTTGAGGCTCAAGCTTTTCCATTTCCTTCCTAAATAGGGGGTTCTTTAAAAGCGTGGCAAGTACTTCATCTGAATCTATTAGTTTTCTTTTCATATTGATATGATATCTTAAAAGATATCATCTGTCAACCAGATCTTTATACCTTATCAGGGCGATCGATATTTCCTGTGAAGGGGTCTTCTGCCGTTTCTTAAAAAATACATGAAAGATAACCACTTTTGAATCTATGGTGGCACAAAACAGTCGAATATTATCCTTACCGAGAATTCTAGCTTCCCATAGGGGGGTGCCTGATAGTTTTCTAAGACTTGGATTGTGGCCTGATAAGCCATATTCTTTCAGATGGTCAATTTGATTGAAAATTTTAGCTTGACAGGGCTCGTTCGCTTTTAATATAAAATTTAGTACCTCACTCTTTCCTTTGTAATCTCTGTAATACAAAACAATATATTTGCCCATATCTCCATTTAACACCAAAGAATACCCGAATTCAATTGGTCCCAAGTTTTGAGCTCTAGAGTATTATTAGTTGTTATAATCATCCTCACCCATGTCCATCAAAGAGATCTTCAAACTCGTTTTAGGTTGGCGTGTTTTGCTTGTTCTCATTGCTCTTCCAGCACTGTTTCTTCTGCCTCCACGTACTCGCTTCACCAATCTCACCGAGAAGCCCTCCATCGTAAATATATTTTCCATGTGGTCCAACTTCGATGGGCTTCACTACCTTGACCTGGCTCAATACGGGTACGGCTATCAACACAAGACCGATATGGACTATGCTTTCTTCCCGGTGTACCCTTGGACAGTCGGAACCTTTAATCTTTTGGGTAATTATCTGGCTTCGGGGCTCTTTCTCTCTCATGTCTATCTCGTTTTGGCTCTTTACTTCCTCTATCGCTTAACTGTTCTGGACTTCACAAAAAAGGTCGCCCGCTCCACAATATATTTGATTCTTCTTTTTCCCACAGCTTTCTTTTTTGGCTCGGTTTATACCGAGTCTTTATTTCTCTTACTTGTTGTTCTAACTTTCTATCTAATTCGCAGGAAACAGCTTTTCTTAGCCTGTGTATTGGCCACCGTTGCCTCAGCAACTAGAATTACCGGCATCTTTCTCTGGCTTTCCATCATTTATGAATACTGGCTCATGTACGGCAAAGATATTCGAAGGTCAATTAATCTTTCTGCCCTGTGGTTATTACTTCCTCCACTAGGGCTTTTTTCCTTTATGCGTTTTCAATTTCTCAAGACCGGGGACCCCTTATTCTTTTTTCACATCCAATCTGTCTTTGGTGGCCGGACGGTGGACAAGCTTATTCTTCTTCACCAAGTCTTCTTCCGTTATTTCAAAATGCTCATCTTTACCGATCACTGGGATCCACTTTTCTTCACGGTAGTTCTTGAGCTCCTTTCTGCAGTTCTGATATTGGGTGTTCTCATCTTTTTCTTTAAGCAAATTCGCTTTTCCTATTGGCTCTTCGTTTTGATTTCTTTTCTGCTTCCCACCTTCTCCGGCACATTTATGAGCATGCCTCGCTTCACTTTGGTTCTCTTTCCGATATTTATGGTTCTAGCTTATTGGCTAGAGAAACAACACCCATTCGTCAAGTACATTTTCTTTACCGTCTTCATCATCTTATCCATTCTTTCTATCTCCTACTTCACACGCGGCTACTTTGTAGCCTAACAACTCGTCTCACTCCACCGACTTCTCCAATATCACCACCCCGAAATTTTCCTGGCAGTTAAACCTTTTGACTTCTTTGGCTTTCCCGAACATAGTTAGTTCGTTATAAGCTGTCTTTCCATTTTCAAAAGTACTACTGTCGAGCACGACTGCCATCAGCGAAGCGCTACTTGGCTCATTTTCGATATATTTCACCTGACAACCTGCTTGCTTCATCATCACCCGATGCTCCGGTCCATTGTGATAAGGGTGGAATCCGGCCTGGACACTTTCAAATATTGGATCTTTTATTTCTTTGCAAACAGTGGCAAAGCACTCCCGCATTTGCTCATACGTTCTAATTGCCGGTTTGAAGTATGCCGTCAGTCGGACCGGAGTCAGGTACAAAAAAGACAGGATTAACAAAATAAATATTTTCGGCCATCTTGGTAAGGTGGCAATACAGAGGAAAAGGAGGGTGGTAAACCCAAAAATATAATGAGAATGGATTGTCAAGGGGACGATAAAAGTAATTACCACCGTCAGCAGTAAAAGTTTTGCGAAGAAGCTCAATGCCGAATTTTCTTTTTTTCGTCCATACCACAGCAGCATCGTTGTCAGAATCAATATTATTCCGATCAACGTTCTTCCGTTAATAGCCAAACCGTAGCCAAACAGGCTGTTAAACTTTGCCGTCATCGAGATATTTTCGGCCTGCTGAGGTGTCACTCCCCTAGTAAACAAGCTGGAAGTGAGTAGGAACTTGTGTTTCAGTTCAAACACTAGGGTTGGGAAATTCACCACTATCAAAGCCAATATCTCAGCCAAAATCGCTTTTAGTCTGTTTGCTTTCCAAAATATGATCAAAAAGAGAAAGATGCCAATAAAGGCCGGAGCCATGGAATAAGAAAAAGATATCGCTATGGCGAGTGATGAAACAAAAACGATCATCAGTTTCTGTGAAAATTTCTGGTTTAACAGATAAAAACTGATTAATGCCGTCGCCAGTAGGGGAGTGGTAAAGGAAGGATTCCAGACAAATCTGCTTTGGATAATGTATTGAGGGCTGATCGCCACCAACAGAAATACTGCTAGCAAGACTGCCTGCATTTTTCTGTTCTCGCGCAAGAGCCACAGACCTCCAAGGAAAAACGATATATAGATAAATGCGTTTGTATACAAGAGAGCCATTGGTGAACCCTTAAACAACAGAAACCCCGGCATCAGCAGGTAGAAATAGATGGCGCTTTGGTTTATCGGTAGTGAGCTTGTCTGCGGTCCGAGCAGTGGTGGTTTCCCTGTTTCGATCCAATCTTGCAGTACCAGCAGGTCTCTCCCCATATCATTAAAGTAAAACAAAGAAGTTCGAATATTGTTAAATCTCAGCCACCCAAAAAGCCCCACCAGCAATACCGCTACTACCCACACCCAATTTCTTTTCCACATCTTCATAGATTAATAATAGCGTAAACTATAATAGCCATGAAGCGAATTTTTCGTGCCATTTCTACACCCACTGCCCGGTCCACCGCCATCTTTTACTTTGGTAATTTTGGCCTAAGTGTTTTTCGCTATTTTTTTCATCTCATTCTTCTTCGCTTCTTAGCTCCGGCAGAGTATGGAGAATTCTTATCCTATCTGTCTCTGACTTATCTTTTGGGCATTCCCACCGGCACCATCGCTACCGTCATCACTAAATATGTTGCCGAGTTCAAAGGTAAAGGCGACAAGACCTCGATCAATCTCTTCTTTCATTATTTGATTCGCACAGTCACCCCCGTCGCCGTCTTCTTGGGTCTTGCTTTGATTCTTCTATCCGGACCCTTATCCTTCATTTTCAAGGCCCACTCACTTGCCTTTATTGTCTTAGGTATTAGTGTCTTCATTTCTCTCTATCAAACCATCATCGGTTCATATTTAGTGGCTTACCAAAAATTTGTTTTCCAAACTGTATTGGGTTTGGTGAGTATTCTTCTCACCATAGTTTTTTCCATCCTGTTCATCAAGTTTGGTTTCGGAGCCACCGGCGCCGTCATTGGTCAGCTCTTGGGAAGCGTCGTCACTTCCGTCATTATCTTCCTCAACATTCGGCCTTCAGTTTATCCAAAGATCGTCACCAAAAATTCTCCTCATTTTTCTTTGGGTGGCTTTATGGGTTACAGTTTTATTTATGCGCTGGGTACCATGTCTCTGATCTCTACCGATGTGCTTATGGTTCGAGCCATGTTCAACCCGCACCTCTCAGGTATTTATTCTTCGTTATCCATCTTGGGTCGGATGATTCTCTTTGGTCTTACCCCCCTTATTTCTTTGGTCTTACCCATGGCTTCCCATCGCCAATCGGCTTCCGGCTCCGCCAAAACTATTTTAATTAAGCTTGGTTCTGTCACGGTTATTTTTGGGATTATCGGTGCCGGAATCTTTAGCTTGTTTCCGGCTCTCATCATTAGGATCCTTTCCGGTGTCGCCTATCTAGAAGCCGCTCCTTTTCTCTCTATTTTTTCATTCACTATGGTTTTCCTGGCTCTCAGCCAGTTTCTTATTGCTTACCTTATGGCCACCGGACGCCCTCGGGCCAATCTCTTTCTTCTGGCCGCCACAGTGGTTCAGCCGCTACTCTTTTATGTTTTTCGAAGTTCCTTCACTCTCGTCATCTGGTCCAACTTCGCTATCCAATTTTTCTTAGCCTCATCTCTTCTATTTTTCCTTTTTTCCCGCACCAATAACCAATAACTAGTAACTACCAACTCTCCGTCATATAATGCTGTCATGCCCAAGGCAACCAAAAAGAAAACTAAAGTACTCGGATCTGTCGACCCCTCTCTGCTTTCAGTGATTGTCCCGGCATATAACTGCAAATCTATTTTCAACGATCTTTCTACCATCAAGCTTTACTTAGACTTACTGAATCGGCCCTACGAAATAATTTGTGTAGTTGATGGTTTGAAAAACAATAAAGATAAGACGGGTGATCTTGCCAAGTCATTCAAAGCCAAGGGCAGTAGAGTATATTTCTACCCGATAAACAAAGGTAAGGGTTATGCCGTGCGTTTTGGTATGGCCCGTGCCAAAGGAGGGATTATAGCTTTTATTGATGCCGGCTCCGATCTTCATGCCAAAGGAATCGGTTTGGCCCTCGAACATATGAAATGGTATGACGCGGACATCATTATTGGTAGTAAGCGCCACCATGCCAGCAAGGTAGACTATCCCTGGCAAAGAAAAGCTCTTTCCTATATTGTTCAGAGAGTGACACGGTTATTTTTTGGTCTAAACGTCTCCGACACCCAAACCGGTCTCAAAGTTTTTCGTCGAGAAGTTTTAGTCAAAGTTCTACCGCGGTTAATTGTCAAGCGTTGGGCTTTTGACCTTGAGATTCTCACCGTGGCTAATCGTTTGGGTTTCAAGCGGATTTATGAATCACCGATAGAAATAACTCATAATTTTATGAGCAACGTCGGCATGTCTTCCGTACAAAATTTTGCCATGGAATATCTCGCCATTCTCTATCGTACCTATATTCTCCGTTACTACGACGATGGCGGTTCCGACCAATGGCAAGATGATCCCAATCTCAAACTCCGCTACCATTAACACGAACTATTAACTATGAACCGAAAACTTCCCCTAGTCTCCGTCATCATCGTCGACTACAAAAAGAATAATCCGTATCTAATTGAGTGTTTGGAGGCTATAGAGAGGCAAACCTACAAAAACTTCGAAATTATTTTGGTCTGCGACTTTCATGTAGATCTGGATTATCCCAAACTCCGCCAGAAGTCATATGACCACAATGTCGGGCCGGCCGAGAAGCGTGACGCAGGAGCCAAGATGGCCAAAGGAGAGATTCTGGCTTTCATCGATGACGATGCTTTTCCTGGCAAAGATTGGCTGGCAAATCTCGTCCCTCATTTCCAAAAAGCCGAGATTGCTGGCGTTGGTGGACCGGGTGTGACTCCTCATGGAGTTAGCTGGCAAGAGGAGGCTTCCGGGTGGGCGTCGGCGTCTCCCATCGGTGCCGGTCCATATACCTATCGGTTTCTTCCGGGTAAAAAACAGTCTGTCGATGATTATCCCTCCATGAATTTAGCGGTACGAAAAACAGATTTTAAGAGGGTTGGTGGCTATGACTCCAACTTTTGGCCGGGCGAGGATACCAAGCTTTGCTTGGATTTAACTCACAAACTAAACAAAAAAATTATTTACGAACCAAAGTCGCTTGTATATCATCACCGTCGTCCCATCTTACTTCCTCACCTCAAGCAAAATGGCAACTACGGACTCCATCGTGGTTTTTTTGCTCGCATTCTCCCGAAAACTTCCCTTAGACCTATCTACTTCCTCCCCTCAGCCATTTTGATTGGTTTTATCTACCTTATTCTATCAACCATCTTTCTCTTCATGGCAAGGGATCCCTCCCCGTCATTGCGAGGAGGTATGACCGACGTGGCAATCTCAATCCACCAGATACGCACATTTGGCATCTACTCTTTCGCTGCATATTTCTTTGTTCTATTTCTCAACTCCCTCTGGATCTATTCCGCCATTGTGAGTGCATCGCATCAATATAGTAAATCGTCATTGCGAGTTTCGTATTCGAACCGAAGCAATCCAGGACCCGCACCAATAACCAACTACTTTGAACTAATAACTATGGCTTGTACTCAAGCGATACTTTCCATTCCCATTATCTTCATCACCCACCTCTGGTACGGGTCTCGTTTCCTTCAAGGATTCCTGTTTACCAAAAAGCTAGTCAGATAACAACCCCATTATTACCTTGATCAGAATGTCTTTCTCAATAGGATTACTAATCGCAACCAACAGCGCCAGGGCTACCAAAGCATTATCGTTAATTTTTCGTTCTCCGTTAGTTCGGTAAAGAATGTTATTTCTATCTAAGAAATGAATAAACAAGATAGACCCCGTTCTTTTGTTCCCATCCACAAATGGGTGGTCTTTGATAACCATGTAAAGTAGGTTGGCGGCTTTTTCTTCTGCCGATTTATATAGTTCAACGCTCCCGAATGTTTGATTCAAGTTACCGATAATTCCCTTAAGTCTGTCTGAAGTTTCCACCGCGAACATTCCGGTTTGAGCTTTTGAATCTTGAAGATTCTTCTTCAACTCAGAAATTACGATCTTAGCCTCATCATAAGTAACGACATAAGAAGTTTTACTACCCCTTATTCTCTTTACTCTTTTTTTATCGTATTGTTCCAGTAAATCAATTGACTTTGTATATTGCCGAATCAGGGACAATAGCTCATGGCTTTGTTTCCTTAGTAGTTTCTGATGAGATTTTTCCTCAATAAAATTAATCGCGTTTTTTATTTCATTCAGTTTATCTTTTTGGGCAAGTAACAATTTCTCATTTACAGAATATCCCCGGAGGAGGTGTTGTTTTAATATTCTTGTCGCCCATATACGAAATTGTGTGGCTTTTTTGGAATTAACCCGATACCCAACTGATATGATCAGATCCAAGTTATAAAATTTTGTTGGCTTGTCAGTACCAGTAATGTGCATTTTTTGCACATTACTTATTTCCTTCAACTCGTTAGATTTAAAAATATTATTGATGTGTTTAGAAATCACGGTTCTATCTATTTCGAACAAGTTAGCCATTTGAGCCTGAGAAAGCCAAATTGTATCTTTCTTTAATTTCACCTCCATTTGTATCTCGCCATCGCTAGATTTGTAAATCTCCACCTCCATTCCTTTGGGTTTTATTTTGGTCATAAGACCATTAAACACCAAATTTACCCGCCGGCAGGAGGGCAATACCCGAAATCAACCAATGTTAAGCACCCAAAATGGTAAACTAATACGATCATGTCTCAAGTCATCACTACCGAAGATAAAAGCGAGGCTGTTCGAAAGGATGGATATACCATTACGGTTGATCTAAACAAGTGCATCTCTGCCGGTCCTTGTTCTATCGTGGCACCCTTAACTTTTATATTAAGAGATACAGACGGCAAAGCGATAATCATCGATCCTGATGGCGATTCCTTGGAGAAAGTAAAAGAAGCCGCCAGATCCTGTCCAATTCTTGCTATATTAATTAGAGACGCTTCCGGCAAACAAATTTTTCCATAAATTGTCGTCATTGCGAATCTCGTACTCGAGCTGTGGCAATCTCACTCCATCAAATAAATATAATCAAATGATAAAAAAACCAAAATCCAAAAAACTCCGTCTAGTTGTCGGTTATCCGCCTATGCCTTCCGACAAAGGCGTCATGCTTCTGTCACAGAACCGTCAGTTTCAGTACTTTAATGCCAAAACATATATTTATCCCATGGTCCCGGCCTATGCCGCCTCCAACGCCGCGTCTCGTGGTTACAAGGTCAAATGGATGGATGGTATCGCCGAGGAACAGACTTTTGCCGAGTGGCTGAAAGAACTTAAAAAGTTTAAACCTGATGTTTTGATGGTGGAGACCAAATCTCCGATCGTCAAGAAACACTGGGCTCTAACAAAGATCCTGAAGAAAGAACTCCCCAAACTTCTTTTGGTCTGGGTAGGGGATCACGTCACCTTTGCTCCGGAAGAGATGATGGACAATAGTAAGGTTGACTATCTCATCACCGGTGGTGACTACGACTTCGTTATCGTCAATCTCCTCGACCACCTAACTTCGTCATTGCGAGGAGCAAAAGCGACCTGCCTGCCGGCAGGCAGGCGTGGCAATCCATCCCCTGCACCCATCCTCGAGGGCGGCATCTGGTGGCGTGTAGGGGATAAGCGGATCAATCAAAAGTCGGCCGAAACCATCAAGCGAAAAGGAAAAGCCGTCTATGCCAACTCCGGTAAACCGAGCATCGCTCACGACCTAAATGAATTACCCTTCGTCGACCGCGATCTCACCAAGTGGGAGCTTTACTCCGTTTACAACGGCAATTACAAATACACCCCAGCCACTTACATGTACTCCGGCCGGGACTGCTGGTGGAATCGTTGCACTTTCTGTGTTTGGGATCACACCATTAACCCCATCGGTTCATATCGCCGTTTCACCCCGCAAAGATTGTTTGACGAGGTCAAGCATGTGGTTGATAAGTATCACGTCAAGGAAATCTTTGATGATGCCGGCACTTTTATGATTGGTAAACCGTTAGTTGATTTTTGCAATATGATGATCGAGTCCGGTTACAGCAAGAAAGTGGTTTACGGCTGTAATATGCGTCTCAATGCTCTTAAGCAAGAGCATTACGATCTTATGGGCAAAGCCAACTTTCGTTTCATTCTTTATGGTATGGAGTCAGCCAACCAATATACCCTTGATCATCTAGACAAGGGCTTGAAAGTTGAACAAATCGAAGAGGGTGTCCGCATGGCCAAGAAGGGCGGTCTAGACCCTCACCTAACCATTATGATGGGCTACCCTTGGGAAACTTACGAAGATGCCCGGAAAACAGTCGATCTGGCTAAGAGCTGTTTTGAAAAAGGTTATGTAGATACACTGCAGGCTACCGTGGTCATCCCATATCCCGGCACTCCTCTTTGGAAAGAGTGTAAAAAAGAAGGCTGGCTTCTTTCCGAAGATTACGAGGATTACGACATGAGAAAACCAGTCATGAAATCGTCACTGACCGAGAAGCAGGTCTTGGAACTGACTCAAGATCTTTACAAATCCTTCCTTAGCCCCAAATTCATGATCAGAAAGGTGACTGAGATTCGCAGTCTTGACGACATTAAGTTCCTCTTCATGGCTGGTTGGCGCTTTCTCGGCCACATGATGGACTTCTCTCCAAAACAGCTCGGCCAGCACAGCGAAAACACCTAATTGCCTCAATCAATCTCTTCTTTTAGAATTGAATTACAAATATTGGTGATATCCGCAGAAAAGACTTGTGCCTCAGGTTGGTCATTTATCCACTTGATTTTTTCCAGCATTGTAGTGGGGAACTCAGTGAGTTTTTTGGCCACTTCAGGGGGGAATATACCTGCGGCCTTAGAATTTGCGTCCTGAAACATCTTTGGCCAATCGACCGAAATATTTTTGGCTATGATCCAAATATCGACCACGTCTTTTGGCTCGTCACGGCTGATTAGAGCCGAGAGTTTGTTAGATAAAATATTTTCAACGTTGTCTACCCTGTTAAATTCGGGGAATGATTTAGCCTCGCCATATCTAAAACCGACATCGTTAACTAAATCTACTTTAAGTAGTTCATTAACAACAATTGAGTAATAAGTCGTTGATTTTAGCTTTATTTCAACTACGGCAGACTTACCGAGTGTCGCAATTATTTGATCCGCGTCTAATACAAAGTTTGTATCTTGGTTCACAAAAAAATCCAGATCATCAGAATAACGGTGATTAAAATAAAACCTAGATAGAGCCGTACCACCGGTGAGGTAAAAAGGGGAGTCGGATTTTTGAATTATTTCGAGTACTTTATCCTGTATGGGATAAAGCGTGTCGTTGTAGAACGAATTCATAGCCGTCTTTGATCGCTTTTTTAAATAATATTGGTTTTACTTCAGACCAGTTATTTTTAATGGAATCCAACGAAACCAGTTTGATAGCATCGTAGTAGTTAAGGTTTTCTAAAATTCTAGAAATAGCCCAGGCCTGGTTGAGAGAACCGAAAGTTTTTTGGCCACTAAGTATCAAATCAAACTCGGACGGAGAGATCTGATAGTCCCAAATAAGCTGCTTATAGACATCTGTAGGCATGGTTTAGTATACCATGCCGACCCCACCTCCAAGGGAGACGATGATATCGTCATTGCGCGTTTCGTACTCGAACCAAAGCAATCCAGGATTGTTCTGGATCCCCGCCCCATCCACCGGTTGGCGCTTCCTCGGCCACATGATGGACTTCTCACCCAAACAGCTCGG
>Ga0075698_101_pt1 | contig 60549 bp, 60 predicted proteins | sample RifGroA2_FD_67729 | JGI IMG/M metagenome (GOLD analysis project Ga0075698, IMG submission 67729) | Microgenomates (Woesebacteria) bacterium GW2011_GWA2_44_33 | reverse complement strand
TGAAGGGGATTAGTTCCAACCACTCTTTTTGGAATGATGAGAGTCATGTTGCAATAATGGCACGTGGGGTTTTGGAGTACGGAAGGCCAATAACACCCGCTGGTTACAGTACGGGGATCTATCAGATAATTCTTTATTACATCACCGCGCTTTCGTTTAAGATTTTCGGGATCTCCGAGTTTACTGGCAGACTTCCGTCTGTCCTTGCAGGAGCTGGGCTTGTCATTACTGGCTATTTCATAGCCAAGAAGCTTTTCAGTCTGAGAACTGCAACAATAGTTGCTTTCTTACTAACTTTCTCTCAAATCCAGCTGGCCTGGTCCACTCAACTAAGGCCCTATATCTGGCTCGAACTTTTCACTCTGCTAATTTCTTACTTTTTATATCAATATATAAAATCCCCCTGGAAATTATTAGATAAATATTTTATTTATTCTGTCACCGTTTCCTTATTGTCCTGTCTTTTCCATGGCACAGGGATTTTAAATCTTGCTATAGTTGGCCTAATTTTTATGTACAAAATAATAAAATATAAAAAGTATGTCTATATATCTGTTCTTCCACTCCTTATTATTACCGGCGTGTGGGTTGTGTATCGTTCTATGGGGGGAGGGTGGGGGTTTGTCCATCACGTCATCTTCAAAATCTATTTTTCCCCTCTCCACTATCGTATTTTCCTGACCCACAACTATCTTTGGCTAATTTTTGGAGCCTCTATCGGCTTTTTTACTCTTTACAGAAGAAACAAAGAGTTGGCAGTTCTTCTTGGCGGATCGGTCGTCTTTATTTTTGCTATCGCTATTTTCAAAATTAACCCCAGATATGTCCGGTACTCGCTTCCCGCCTTTCCTCTCATGTATCTTCTATTTGCCGAAGGGGTGGTCTCTGTCATAGACAAGGTCACCAAGAGAGAATGTTTAAGATGGTTACTTGTAATCTTGACCGTCGCACTTTTAAGTCTTACCGGTAAATTTGTTTTTTGGCCTAAATACTACTATTCCATAAACGCAGACATGCGTGAAAATCCGATAGTGGATTACAAGTTTGCTTTCGCCAAAATCCAAAATTTAATTAAGGATAAAAAAGATGTGATTGTAATGGATGCCTGGAACGACCGCGTGCCCTGGTATCTCCCCGGACAGAAGTATATTTTTCTCTTCAAAGACGGTGCAGGCAAAATAGATCCAGTTTTTGGCGAAAAAATACTGGGAACTATCAAAGAGTTTGAAGCAGAGAAAAAACTTTATGAATCAGGAATTGTGATAGTTGAAGACTGGGAAAGTCTAATGAATGAAGATATCAAAGAATATGTTCGCAAAAATCTGAAGTTTGAGTTTACCGTTCAGGATTTACCATACAACGAAAATGACCATTGGGGAATCAGCGTTTATTCCTGGGGGATTTGATGAGAAGACTAAATAAATCCAGCCTTTAAGCCTGCCCGCCAGTAGGAGGGGCCTCATCTCTAACGCCAGTTGATATTTGATAGCTGGTTTGATCTTGTCCCACTTTTGTCGGTAAAGGGTAATGTTCTCCAGGCTTCGCAAAGATCTCCACCTTTCCGTCGGATGTGAAGTTCAAAGATCAATTTATCACCAGCGGAAGACAGGCAAGAGAATCCAACTCCGGCCTTTGGCGGGCGGGGGGTCGGGAATTACAAGATGAGATGATCTGAGGATTTAGTGTTAATATATTACTATGCCAATCAAAAAAACATCATCGTCAGATCTGATCGTCAAAGATCCTGAAATACTTGGAGGCACACCGGTAATAACAGGCACGAGGATTCCAGTCACTCTTCTAGCTAGACTTTTAAGGGTGGGTTATTCAGACAAGATCATAAACTACGAATATCCCTCATTGACGATGGAAAAGATCCTCGCTTTTAAAAAATTAATTGACGGAGGATACCGTGTCTCCGCATCAAGATAGATTCAAACTCCTCTTAGACGAGATGCTTCCCAAGAGGGACAAATTTCCGATTCTTAACAAACTTCATAATCTTAAGCATATAGTTCATGACGTCAAGGGGTCTGGGTTAAAAGACGAGGATGTTGTCTTGCTCGCGAAGAAGCAAAAAAGGATACTAATTTCCAAGAATGACAAACACATGATTGATTTGTGTAACATCAATAAAGTCCAATTGATCTGTATCACAGAGACAATGCGAGAGGAGGAGATTGATAAGAAGATCGTCGCAATGCTTTCCAGGCGGTTACCAAATAAATCAATTTTTAAAATCTCTCACAGTCCAAGAAAATAGGTCCAAACGAACTCTAATCCCCCAATTCGGCCTAATTGGTTGATCAAAGCCACGCGCGATTATTTAATTAATAAAGAAAACAAAAAATGAAAGAACTTAAACTTACAAAAGAAGAAAAGCTTATACTAGACCAGTTCGAGGCTGGAGAGTTCGAAGAAGTTCCAAATATGGAGGAGGAAATTCGTCGTGCTTCTGGTTCCGGCATACCTTACCAGACACTTCTTTCGACCTTGATACACCACTACGTGACAGACAAAATTAAAATTAATCTTTAATCCTCGGAAATCAAAAGAGGCCCCTGGAAAGTGAGAGAGTAGACAACACCGGATGGTTCCGGATCTTGTCCGGAATAACCACTGGGGAATCGGTGTTTATTCCTGGGGAATATAAATTATGTGACATAATTAAGTGGTGACAGCCAAACCGGCAAAATTATCCAAAATATTTCTTTCAGCTTCCTTTCTTGGTACCTATATCTATTTACTTTTCTTTTTTCTAAATCACACCTCCACCGTTACCGCACCAAGCAATAGCAACCTCACAATAGAAACTTCCCACACTGTCAATTCCACCGAAAAAGTAACCAGGGTTATTGATGGAGACACTATTGAGATCGAAGGCGGAATCAAGGTGCGACTCATCGGAATAGACACACCGGAAATGAAGAACAAAAACAGAACTATCGACTGTTTTGCTACGGAAGCCAAGCAGAAGGTGGAGTCACTGCTGAACGGTAAAGAAGTTGTCTTGGTCAAAGATGTCTCCGAAACCGATAAATACGGTCGGCTTTTGAGATACGTATATCTGGGAGACGAAATGATTAACGATACCTTGGTAAAAGAAGGCTATGCCAAGATCTCCACTTTTCCGCCAGACGTGAAGTTCAAAGATCAATTTATCACCAGCGGAAGACAGGCAAGAGAAGCTCAAGTGGGTCTCTGGCAGGCATGTAAATAGCTCAGACAAATGTCACGAATACTTGAATTCGGGTAATATTTGGTATTTAATAGAAACAGTTACTATTTAGACTTAGCTATGAAAAAAGACAGAGAGGTAGCATTGTTTGAGAGAAAGCGGGTTAGAAGAGTCTGGCATCAAAAAGAGTGGTGGTTCTCTGTAATAGATGTGATTTCAATCTTGACTGAAAGTAGTGTGCCACGTCGATATTGGTCTGATCTCAAAATTAAACTTGGTATCGAGGGGTACTCTGAACTGTACGAGAAAATCGTACAGTTGAAATTGAACTCTCTTGACGGAAAAAATAGAAGTACAGATTGTGCGAACACCTCAGCCATGCTTCGTATTATTCAATCCATTCCCTCACCCAAAGCCGAGCCATTTAAACAGTGGCTGGCCAGAATTGGCAAAGACAGAATTGATGAAATAAACGATCCGGAGTTAGCTATGGCCAGGATGAAAGATCTGTACGAAAAGAAAGGCTATTCCAAAGAGTGGATTGAAAAAAGATCTAGGGGTATCGCTATCCGCCAGGAACTGACCACGGAGTGGAAGGATAGGGGAATCAAAAATAGTCGTGAATTTGCCATCTTAACCAACGAAATTATGCAAGGGACCTTCGATATGAAAGTTGATGAATACAAAGACTTCAAGGGTCTCGAAAAAGAAAATATTCGCGACCACATGAATGACTTGGAGCTGATTCTCACCATGCTGGCAGAGGCGACTACTACGAAGCTACACCAAGAAAGAGATTCAAGAGGTTTTACGCCCGTTCGAGGTGACGCTAAGGAGGGCGGGGAAATTGCAGGGAATACTCGAAAGCAAATCGAAAAAGCCAGTGGAGCAAAGATTAGTACTAGACAAAATCATCTTCCAAACCAAAAGAAACTGAAATAGAGTGTGGGATAATTGACTTGTGTCACCCCAAAGCAAAGAAAATAATCCTGAACTAAGTATAATCACGATAAATTATCAAACGGATGATCTGGTTGTGAATCTAGTCCAAAAGCTAGTTCCCCGTCTTGGAGTAGAAATAATAATAGTCGACAATAGCCCCACTGATTCTCTCCACCATAAGCTACCCAAGAGAAGCGACGTTCAGTATTTTTTTACCGGGAAAAATCTTGGTTTTTCCGGAGGAAACAACTACGGATTGTCCAAAGCCAGGGGAGAGTGGCTCTTTTTATTAAATAGCGATACCTTGGTATCTACGGAAGACGTCTTGAAACTATTGTCCGAAACTAAGAAATGTAAATATCTCGTCTCCGCCCCAAAACTAATACAGCCTGATGGAAAAATCCAGAACAATGTCGGCTACCTTGACTCTTTTTTCAAACACCCCCTTAACTATCTTTTTGTCCGCCCAAGATTTCTAAGGTGTTCTTCTGTAAAAGAGCCCATTCAGGTGGATCTTCTTACTGGATCTGCCATGCTTATTCACAATTCGGTGTTCAAACAGATTGGCCTGCTGGACGAAAAGAATTTTTTTATGTATTACGAAGACATAGATTTTTCATATCGGTTGCACCAAAAGGGTGTATCGGTCCTGTACGACCCCGATGTAAGGATACTTCACCTTGGCGGAGCCAGTTCGGACCAAGACACGCGGCAAAAAAACAAAAACTATCAACACGGATTGAATATTTATTTGAAAAAAAATCGAGGTAGTTTGGCACTTGTACTAAACAGACTGTTTCATTTTATATCTTAGTCTTCAGCTAACATATTCTCATATATACTAGTATTTACTAATGAACTATCACTGGGAAATATCTCCTGAAATAAATCAGCTTCTGATCAAGCTTGAAGCTCAAAAAATTAGCCTGGCTGGCTACGGCTTCCGTGGTTTAATTCCCTTTGAAAAGTATATTGAGTCTCATCGTCAAGAATACTATCGTGCACTGGAAAGTAGCCGTGAAATATCCCACTTTATTAAATACTTCCTTGAGGCTCTAACTTCAGAAATAGGGGCAATCATCGTATCGTTATCCGACCGTGAAGAAAAACGAGAAGATTTACTCTTACCCAGAAGAAGGGAGTTATTGGCAATCATTTCCGATCACCCCTTGTGCACTTTTGATATGATCAGGCGACGTTTTTTGGCTGTCAACGAAAAAACTCTCCATTACGACCTCTCTCAGCTTATAAAGAAAGGCTTCGTCCAAAAAATAGGTGCTACTCGTGGAGCCTTGTACAAAAGGTCAGAATCCGTCACATTATCTATATAATAACTTTGTGAAACAAAAGATTAGCAAACTCCCCCTTACTATCATCACTGCTGTACTCAATGAAGAAAGGTTCTTGCCGGCTTTTCTAGGGCATATTCGTGACTTTGCGGACGAGATAATCGTGGTAGTTGACTATCGAACAACTGATAATAGTGCCAAAATAGCTAAAGACTTTGGTTGTCGAGTCTTGTTTGACCAGGGCGAGTCAAGAGGTATCGTCTTTAACAATAAGAATAGGGGAGCCTCAGAGGCCGAACATGATTGGGTTTTGATTCTTGACGCCGATGAAAGACTGGACGAGACACTACAGGAAGAAGTCCGGTCTATCGTTCTCGGCACTTACTCCAAACAGGTGGACATCTATCAATCCAGTTTCATCAACTACGAATTCGGCAAGTTCTTCGACAAGAGTGACCAGAAGAAGAAACCCTTTGTTCGTTTATTTCGGAAAGGAGCCTTTATATACCAGACGGGTTCTACTGCAGAAGGTTTCGGTATTCAAGCGACCAGTCTCTCTTCCGGCTCGTGGTACGGTCAATACCTTTTAAAAATACCTCTTATCAGGTCCTGGTATCTCAACAAAATAAGAGGCGTTGTTACTCTTAAGGGTCATCTAGTGCACCTATCACACCCTACGATTGCGGATTTCATCCGAAAAATCGATCACTACTCGACCCGAGAGGCTCTCGTTCTGTTTGATCAAAATCCACATAAATCGAACCTGTCATTTTTCTGGGGTCTGATCTTTGCCCCGGCCAAAGAATTTGTCTATAAATATTTTCTTTGGCAGCTATATAAAGAGGGGATACATGGGCTTATTGCCTCCATCATCTACGGATTCTATTATTTCTTAATCAACGCCAAATACTTTCGTCTTTCATATCGAAGAAAACACCTCAAAGAAATTGAATCCATTGGCAAAAAATATGATTTTGAGGATTTGTAAAAATGATAAAGATACACGACTTTCGCACTTTCGTCATCGCGAGCGTAGCGTGGCCCTGCCTGCCGGCAGGCAGGGATCCAGAACTATCCTGGATTGCTTTGGTTCGAGTACGAATCGCGCAATGACGGTGAGGTTAAAGCCAAACTGCGATACTCGTAATCTAGCAACCTCAAAACCAATTGTCCATTATCGTCATTGCGAGGAATGTACTCATGACGCGGCAATCCAGGTACGGGATATTAATATATTAAAACCGACATCTGGTTTTAACTTAACTATATGAACAAAGTGATTAAAGGTATGAAAGATAATTACTTTATTATTTTCATTCTTCTTCTGGCAGTTATCCTGAGGTTCGCTGGATACCTGGACCGCCTTAATGTCAGTGTCGATCAGGGCAGAGATGCTCTCATCGGTTTAGAGTCAATTCACCTTCTTCGAGCGCCTCTCTTGGGCCCACCCTCATCCAGCTGGGGTTTCAATTTTGGGCCGCTGTACTACTACATCATTATCTTCTTTACTGCTGTCATTCCAGGTATTTTTTCTCCTTGGATTGGTTTTACCTTGTTGTCGATTCTTTCCGTCTTCCTAGCCTATCTCATCGGGATCAACTCCAGAGGCAAAACTTTTGGTCTGGTACTTTCTTTGATCACCGCTATCTCTTTTGCTGAGATTGTAAACAGTGCTAACTTATTAAACACTTCCCTGGTTTCCTTTGCGGTCTTCCTCAGTTTTTATGGCGCTTCCGCCTATTTCAAATTCCAACATAATAAATATTTAGTGCTCTTGGGCTTCGGAATCGCTTTGGCTCTTCATGCCCATTTACAAGCCCTGCCCCTCGCTCTCCTTCTTCTTTCGCCCTTGCTTCTTTCTCATGCCCACAAAATACTTCCGAAGATTCACGTCATTTTGTTATCTATTGTTGGTTTTGGACTGGGGATGTTACCTCTTATTATCTTTGAATTTCAACATAGTTTAGCTTGGAGCAAAAGTTTGCTTGATTACGCCACTTTCGGTCAATACCGTTTCTATACTCCGGTCCGCTGGCTTACCGACCTGACAGTTTTTTGGCCCAGTCGCTTTGGCGAAATTCTGTGGGGAAGTTCGGCTCTCGGTCTCTATTTTTCACTCTTTGTCTTCGTCTCACTTGCTTTCTACACCTTTCGGAAAAAACTGGACAAAATATCGCTTCTTGCCATCTTGGTTTTTATCCTGGAAATCTTATCAATAAGAAACTATCGCGGCCCCAGATCACCTGAATATCTCATCTTCACCCACTTCTTTATCATTTATCTTTTTGCCCTTGCCGTTACTTTTGTAGTCGAAGGACGAAGAGTTCTCACCGTCCTCGTTTGTTTGCTTCTTCTCTTAGCCGGACTATCTTTTGACCGAAGTATTTATATCCAAAAATCGCAATCCGCCGAGACCCTTACTCTTTTTAATTTTGTCAAAGAACAAATTAGACAGCCGGTCTCCTTATATATCTTTTCCGGGTCGTATGAAAATGCTTTTTCTCTTTACTATTTTCTCTCACGTTCTCATTTAATTTCCGAAAGTGGTTATCCACTGGCTCTCTGTGACAACGGTGATAAATACGGTCAGGTTCCGGACCGCTGTCCGTTTTCATACAGGCTTTTTTCTACCGGCAGATTTGTTCTCTTTGATTTTCACCCGGAGAATCTTCATAACTTCTCACAATTCGAGGCGGGAGTCATCGACCCATTCAAGCTTTATAGACGTACCTACAATAACTACGAACTGATCAAGTACTAGCCTGCTCGGCTATCGTGTAGAATGGGAAAATATGGTTAAACAAAAAACGGCAGTCATCATTGGTATTTCGTCTCAGGACGGCTCATATCTGGCAGAGCTTCTTCTGGAAAAAGGCTATCTGGTAGTTGGTACCATTCGACGGTCCACCTCCATGATTCACGAAAATATCGAGCACCTGAAAGGAAAGATAACACTGGAGGCAGCCGACTTAATTGACCAGGAATCTTTGAACCAGGTAATGATTAAATATCAGCCGGATGAGGTTTATAACATTGCGGCTCAATCTGTTCCTGGTGACGCCTGGTCTCACCCCTTCTACACTGGCGAAGTTACCGCTCTCGGCCCGGTCCGCGTTTTTGAAGCTGTCCGCCACTTTTGCCCCAAAGCCCGTGTTTACCAGGCCACCTCTCGGGAAATCTTTGGCGGGGTGAAGGGGGTCGAACGAGCCAATGAGTCGACACTTCTTTTTGCCAACAATCCTTATGGTATAGCCAAAGCCTATGCCCACATGATGGTAAGTTGCTACCGCGAGTCTTACGGCATGTTTGTTTGTGGCGGTATTCTCTTCAATCACGAGTCTCCCCGCCGTTCCCTTCACTTCGTCACCCGCAAGATCAGCATGGGTGTCGCCTGCATTAAGTTGGGGATCATAAATCCTCCCATAAATGAGCTCGGGGAACCCCTCGTCGATTTTGAAGGTAAGATTCATCTCGGAGACTTGAACGCCATGCGTGATTGGGGCTATGCCAAGGACTATGTCGAAGCTATGTGGCTGATGCTCCAGCGGGAAAAACCCAAAGATTATGTTATCGGTACCGATACTAACTACTCGATCAAGGATGCCTGTAAAGCCGCTTTTGACCACGTCGGGCTGAACTGGAATGAGCACGTCATTTCCAATGAAAAACTTCTGAGAACTACCGAAATTACCAACATGAGAGGGGATTACTCCCTAGCTAAGAAAGAACTTGGCTGGGAACCCAAAGTCTTCATGAAAGAGCTGATGGAGATCATGGTTGATTCGGACCTCGAATGGCTCAAGTCTCATAGTGTAAAATAGCCACATGTCAAAAGAAATACTAGTTACCGGAGGAGGCGGGTTTATCGGTGGCACTGCCATGGAATTACTCAGGAATGCGGGTGAAAGTGTTGTTGGAACGGATAAACAGATAGAATCGGAATTATCCCAAAAACTAAAACTTCAAAGACTAGATTCCAGTGATAAAGAAGCAACAAATAAATTTATTTGGGACTTGATGCCATCGACAATTTTTCATTTTGCAGGTATTGCTATGCCCAAAGAGGTTGCTGGAGATGAAGAGTTGGGACATAAAATAAACGTTGAGACTGTAATGAATTTACTTGATGCAATTATTTTAGCTAGAAAAAGAGATCCAGATTATAATCCGATAATTATCGTAGCTGGATCTGTAGAACAGTTTGGAGATCCAAAGGAAGGTGAGCTGGCTGTTACTGAAGATAATCCGGTTACCGAGTCATCTCCCAGAAACGCTGTAACACCATACGGCAGACAAAAAGAAGAAATGTCTGTAAAGTTTTTGGAAAAATGTAGAGATAATAATCTCAGAGGATTTGTTGTAATTCAGGGACAGGTTTCCGGAGTCAGTCCAAGTGGTGAAATCAGTCAAAGAACAGGCTTCCTAATTCCAGATCTTGCGGTACAAGTTGCTACAATCATTAAAAGTGGTCAGGAACTGGGCGTTGTTTCTTCAGGCCCTCTTCTTAACAGAAGACCAATCCTGGATGTTAAGGACGCTATTGATGCGTACATAAAAATCGCAGAAGAAAATCCAATTCCTGGTGAGTATATTGTATGTGCTGAAGAGAGTAGGCCTCTAATAGATGTACTTACAACAATGATTAATTCTTCTGGACTAACCATTGTTCGCGAAATTAATAAGGCCTTTGGGGATGGAGGCCCGAATAGATTCTATAGCTCTGAAAAAGTGAGAAAGGCAACCGGGTGGAATCCAAAAGTTCAATACGAAAGAATGATACATGATGTACTCGAATTTCAAAGAAAATATGGAAAAGAGGTTCGAAAATAAGTATATTCTTTGTGAGTTAAGATAAAGAAGTGAAGAAAATAATTAGTATCCTCAAGACTCAGACCATCAAAGACTCTTTTGTTGTGGCCCTGGGCCTTGGCGCCTCCGCGACCATAGGTTTTGTATTTACCATTCTCCTGGCCCGCAGTCTCGGCCCGGTAAACTTCGGGGTCTACTCCGCCCTCACCGCCCTCGCCGCTATTGTCTATAGCCTGGGGGATATGGGGATATCGAACTCTTTAATAAACTTTTTACCCAAAAAGGTTTCCGAGCGGTATCAATATCTTTCTACCAGTTTTTGGATGGAATTTGTTATCGGCTGTTTTATTCTTTCGTTATTCGGTATTTTTTCATATTTCCACCAAATCATCGTTCCGGGGTCACTGAGTACGGATATGCTCTTGACCGGAGTTATCTCCTTTAACTATCTACTGATCATCTACACCCAAGGTATTTTTACTGCCGGCCGAAAGTTTTGGTCATACTCAGCGAGTCAAATATTGGATTCCGGCATCAAGATCGTAATCGTGTTTTTTATTTTTTCCATGGGAAACCTCTCCATAGGCACTGCATTGATGGCCAATATTATTTCCACCTTAATTGCCTTATTAATTACCTTTGGGAAAGAGCTTTACTCGATCGAGTTCGATTTTTTCAAAAAACCATTTTGGGATATCTTTCACTTTGCCAAGTGGATAGCGGTTTCGCGTATCTTTACGGTCATGATTTCTCGTGTTGATATTATTTTATTAAATCTTCTCGCTGGAAGCTATGCGGCTGGAATATACTCGGCTGCCAGCAGGATCACCATCCTCTTTGCCATGATGGCCGCCGGTCTGGGGTCGGTAATTAATCCTCGTTTTTCTTCCTTTGATTCAAATCAAAAAATTCTCACCTATGGCAAAAAATTATTACTACTGGTCACGGGAGTAGCTATTTCCATGATCTTAATTTCCTTTTTCGCCGCTCCTATTATTACTTTAGTTTATGGCCCAAAATATCTCGAGTCGATCACTGTCTTCAGATATTTAATTCTGGCTATGATCCCCTTTTTGTTCACGATCATTAGTAACTCTACTCTGGTCTATGCCTTCAATCAGCTGACTTTCTATACCAAGATGATGGCGGTTCAAACCACGATCATTGTGGTAGTTGACCTACTGCTTATTCCCAGGTTAGGATACAACGCCCCGGCAATTGCCCTCTTTGTCTCTAATATATTTGTTCTTTTCGCTTCATTCCTTAAGGTGAGATTTTTAGTCTATGAAAAAAGAAAAGTGGTCCGACGCTAGCCATCGCATCCTGGAGCAGGCTACCGGCCTCCACCGCTACAATCACTGGCTGATAAGCCATTTCGACGACTTTTTTGGTCAAGCCATTCTGGAGATTGGTAGTGGTCAAGGAGCGCTATCCAGGCTGTTACCGTCAAAAGCCATCGTAATACTTTCCGACATTATTCCTGAGTATCTTGAGGGTCTCAAAAGAAGCTTTACCGATCCGGTTCTTAATTTAGATATTGAAAAGGAAGCTCCGATCAAACTCATGGGAAAGATGGATACCATTTTTTCTTCCAACGTCTTTGAACATATCAAAAACGATAATCAGGCTTTTGCCAATTGTTACAAACTGTTGGCATCCGATGGACAACTACTTCTCTTCGTTCCGGCCAGACCCGAGATTTACGGAAAGATGGATGAAGCCATGGGTCATTATCGTCGCTACACAAAAACAGAACTGAAAACCAAAGCACTAAAAGCCGGCTTCAAAATCAAGCATATCTATTATGCCAATTGGCCAGGGTATTTTCTTTGGTGGGGTAGGGGAATGTTCGGCTCATCCAAGTCGGATAACTTTTTCGCTAAAGTATTTGATTCTTTAATAGTCCCCCTACTATATCTGGAAAAACATCTTCACCCCCCCTTCGGCCAAAGCCTAGTCCTGATAGTCAAAAAACCCTAGTCGAATAGGTTGTACTTCAGAATGCACCAGAGGGACTGGAAGCCATCCCTCCAGCCAATTTTCTTGCCCTGCTGATAATTCCTACCGTGATAACTAATGCCCATTTCGTAGACCCGAGCGTTCATTTTGGCGATTTTGGCGGTGAACTCCGGCTCCATTCCGAAACGGTTTTCCTTTAGGTCAAGTGAGCCGGCAACCTTTCTGGTGAACATCTTGTAACCGGTTTCCATATCGGTTAGGTTCAGATTAGTACACATATTTGATACCAATGTCAGCAGATTGTTTGCCAGCATATGCCAGAAAAAAAGTACTCGATGTGGTCTGTCTCCTAAAAATCTTGACCCATAGACGACATCAGCGTCACCATCAGAAATTGGTCTCAACAGGATCGGTATTTCTTTTGGGTCATATTCCAAATCGGCATCTTGGATCACTACCACGTCACCCGTGATTTCTATTAAACCTCTTCTAATCGCCGCACCCTTTCCCTGATTTTTTCTTAACGTAATTATTTTTACCGTATTTCCCTTCTTGAGTTCTTGATTTCTTGAGTTCCTGAGTTCTTTACTGGTTCCATCCGTTGACCCATCGTTTATAACAATCAGTTCCTTCTGTATTTTCCCAAAACTAACGGCCATAACCTGGCGAACGGCACGCGCTACGAACTTCTCTTCGTTGTACACCGGCATGATGATAGACAGCTTCTTTATCACAGGCCTAGTTTACAGCATATAATTCCCTTATTGCTATTAGCAATCACAAAGGTTTAAATTTGTGATTTAATAAATATGGATGCTAACAACTGCCGACAAGAAATGGGTTAAGGAAACAGCTAGTGAAATCATGCATGAGGAAATCGCTCTGCTTATTGTCGGGCATATTCAACCGACTTTGGCCACCAAAGATGATCTCAAGAACTTTGCCACCAAAGATGATCTCAAGAACTTTGCCACCAAAGATGATCTCAAGAACTTTGCCACCAAAGATGATCTCAAGAACTTTGCCACCAAAGATGAACTAAACGATTTTAGAACAGAAATGAATGAAGCGCTGAATAAAATTATGAATACCCTTGATCATTTTTTGGGTGAAATGAAAGATATGCGTCAGGAACACGATGTTGTTAGTTATCGCGTCTATCGGGACCATTCCCCAAAGATTGAAGACCACGAAACAAGGATCGCAAAAATCGAATCTCATCCTCGGATAACTGTCTAGGTCGTATAATGGAGCCATGTCGCCGAAACTTTCGGTCATCATCTAATCATGTTATTAGCCGTAATTACTGTACTAGGCTTTGTCCTCCGTCTAACTCTTTCCAACCAAAGTTTTTGGCTTGATGAGGGGGCATCAATAATGTTCGGGAAACTTCCGACAGCTCAATTAATTGAATCTATTAAGACAGATTTTCATCCGCCACTTTATTACTCTCTTCTTCATTTTTGGCTGCCATTTGCCGATAAATTAGAGTGGCTCATTCGCCTTCCCTTTATCATATTGGCCACTGCAACTATTCCCGTTCTTTACCATCTTTGCCGGGAAATATTTAGCGACAAGTCACGCATTCCGATGCTATCGGCCTTATTTCTTGCTCTCAATCCACTTCACATCTATTATTCTCAAGAACTCAGGATGTATTCTTTGGCCACCCTACTGGTAGTGCTTTCTTGGTATTTCATGATCAGGAAAAAGTATCTATTGGTCTCACTTATTAACTTGCTTGGTTTCTTCACCTTTTATGGAGTAGTCTTCAATCATTTTTCCCAAATTATTTTTCTATTTATCCAACCCCCCAAAAAAATGGTCAGAACTCTAGCAACCTTAATTGCTCCCACCGCCCTGGCCTTCTTGTTTTGGTGGCCCGTTTTTTCTGCTCAGCTCTCCAACGGTCATTATCTGACTGGTGCCCTACCTGGATGGCAAGTCCTCTCCGGCTCCCTCACTTTCAAATCACTTGCCCTCATTCCCCTTAAGTTTATTTTGGGTAGGATCTCGCTCGAACCACAGAAACTTTATTTTTTATCAGGTGGCATTATTACTTCGATATTTCTAATTATTTCCGGCAGGGCCATACTTATCAAGAAAGCCTTACCTCTTTGGATTTCACTTCTGACGCCTCTCGTAACTGGCTCCCTTGTCAGTCTCAAGACGCCAATATTGGGCTATTGGCGGTTTCTATTCATCTTGCCATTTTTCCTGGCACTATTGGCCGCCGGGGTAGAGTCGCTCCCCAAAACAGTCTTTCTGGGAACAGTCGCTTGGGTTTGCGGTGTTTTTCTTTTTGCCAATCTGTATTTCTGGAACAATCCTCGCTTTCAGCGGGAAGACTGGCGTGGTTTAAATGCTTTCTTGGCAGGGAAAAATGGTTTGATGATGATTGCTTTCCCTTATAAGTTTGCCCCACTTTATTTCTATACAGGAGACACTCGATATCTTCCTCTGGAAACATCTTCTTATACTCAAAAACCACTACTAAAAACTGAGTTTGAAGAAACAGCCACCAGCGCAAGCAGCTTCTACTATTTAGACTATCTAGCTGACATCACCGATTCGGAACGGTCCGGGCTCCAGACACTTAGTCAATTTGGCCTCAAGCAAATCGGAGTATATAATTTTAACAATCTGGGACAACTTTATGAGTTCCGGCGTCTATGAAAATTGCAATCGATATTTCGCAGGCCATTTATGGTACCGGAGTTTCTGTCTATACCAAGAACTTGGTAGGCAACCTCATCAAACAATTTCCGGAGGATGAATTCATTCTTTTTGGAGGATCTCTTCGCAGACAGAAAGAACTATTGACACTAGCCAAAAAACTAAAAGGTATTCCCAAGATTTTTCCCTTTGCTCCCACACTAATGGACTTTGTTTGGAATTCACTTCATCTGATCCCCATCGAGACTTTTACCGGACCGATAGATCTGGTTCACACTTCTGACTGGACCGAGCCACCCTCCAAATATCCTAAGGTAACCACTGTTCACGATTTGGTTCCATTTCTTTATCCTCAAACGACAACCGATTCAATTAGAAATGCTCACAAAAAGAAACTTGCCTGGGTTATCCGGGAGTCTAGGAAAATTATCGCTGTTAGTGAGTCCACCAAGCGAGATCTAATATCTATCTTGCGGGTACCAGATAACAAAATTGTTGTTATTCCTGAAGGGGTGGAGGAACGATATACTCCGCAACCGCAGGAAATCATTGATCTGGCCAAACGTCACTACAAGACAGGAGACAGCTATATCTTTACCTTGTCTACCCAGGAACCTCGGAAGAACCAAGCCGTTCTTATCAAGGCATACGAGAGGGTTAGAGAGACCTATCCTGATCTAAAATTACTCATTGCCGGCCGGGTTCGCCAGGATGGGGGTTTGTCGAAGACTGAGGGTGTAATTGTGCCTGGTTATATTCCCGATGCGGACATGCCAGCATTGTATTCAGGTTGCCTAGCCTTTGTGCTTCCGAGTGTCTATGAAGGCTTCGGTCTACCTCCACTCCAAGCCATGGCTTGTGGAGCCGCAGTGGCAGTATCAAACATTAGTAGCTTGCCTGAGGTGATAGGAGAGGCGGGGGTGCTGTTTGATCCGGGTAGTGTCGAGGCGATCGTCGCTGGTATAATAGAGGCTATTGAGAATAGGGCTGGACTTAGGCCAAAAAGCCTCAAACAAGCCTCAAAATTTTCTTGGAAAAATACAGCCAATGCTACTTATAAGGTATACCAAGAGGTTTTGTCGGCAAAATAATCTATGAATATCGGATTTGATATCAACGAAGCAAATATTCCTCAGCGTGTCGGGGTGAATCAGGTGGCCTACAACATCTTCGTGGCTATGGTCAAAAATCTACCAGAAGGCGATGAAATCATTGCCTTAGGCAAAGAGAGGCCGCTTCCGGATATGCCTCCGGCCTCGGACAAGTTAACTTACGAGATATTTGGTTCAAAGAAAGCTTGGGTGCTCACCAGTCTCACCAAACGACTTTGGTTTGGCCGTCCCAAAATTGACGTTCTCTTTTCACCCAGTCACTATGCCCCCATCTTTTCTCCCGTCAAGAGCGCTATCTATCTTATGGACTTGTCCTTTGAGCGTTTCGGTACAGAATATTTCACCAGCTATGATATTAATCAGCTTAAAAAATGGACTCCCGTATCTGTCAAAAAAGCCAAAAAAATATTTACTATATCTGACTTTAGCAAAAACGAAATTGTAAAGCTTTACGGAACCGATCCAGCGAAAATCGAAGTCGTTTACCCTGCTTACGATAAAGAAGTATTCCATGGCAAAGTTCCTAAAACCAAGCAGATAGCGGTCAGGAAAAAATATGACATTACTGGTAGTTTTCTTCTTTACTGGGGTACCTTACAGCCCAGAAAAAATATTTCCAAACTGATTGAGGCTTTTTCCAAACTCAAAGAAACTCGTCTCAAGCTTGTCATTGTGGGGAAAAGGGGCTGGCTCTATGATCAGATACTTGATCAAGCGAAGAAGCTCGGTATTGCGAGCCGGGTTATCTTCACCGGTTTTGCCCCCACAGAAGATTTACCAGCTCTCATCAAAGCCAGTCGGGCATTCGTCCTACCCAGTCTATATGAAGGTTTTGGAATTCCGGTCGTCGAAGCTCAAGCAGTCGGTACCCCGATCGTCGTTTCGGCGGTGAGTTCACTTCCGGAAGTTACCGGGGAATCGGGCATTTTTATCGATGATCCCAGCTCTGTGGATAGTATTAAACTGGCGGTAGAGAAAGTGCTGTCTCTATCTACAACCGCCAAGGGAAAAATTGTGAAGGCAGGTAAGGAAAACACTAGACGTTTTGACTGGGATACATCGGCCCAACGGATTATTTCTATGTTAAAAAACATATGAAAATAAGCAATTTGCGCTTTTCCTCCAAAGGTGTGGATTTTATTGATAAGGGTGGTCATAAGCTACCCTTAAATACTGCGTTAGGCAAAATAACTAATCGGTTTGCCAATTATGTTCTAGATTTAGAATTATTCTTTTTGTGGATTATTGGCTATATTCCCAGTCACTTGATCAGAAAATTGTTTTATTTTCTCGCCGGAATCAAACTCGGTCGGGGTTCCACTTTCCACATGGGAGCCCGATTCTACCAGCCGAAAAATATTTCTGTTGGAGAGGATACCATCATTGGCGATCACGCTTTCATTGATGGCCGTGCCAGAGTAACTATAGGCAGCCACACGGATATTGCTTCTCAATTGATGATCTACAACTCCGAACACGATATGACTGACCCCGATTTTAAAGCCATCGAAGAACCAGTTACTGTCGGGGACTATTGTTTTATCGGCCCTCGGGTAATTATTATGCCTGGAGTGAATATCGGAGACGGAGCGGTGGTCGCCGGTGGGGCAGTGGTAACTAAGGATGTGTCAAACGGATCTATAGTTGGGGGAGTACCAGCCAAGCCAATAAGGGACAGACAGATTAGACAATATAAATACAAGTTGGGTAGACCAAGATTATTCCAATGAAGAAAACAGCCGTCATCGCGAATCTAGTTATTTTTTTAACCGGCGTCATTTATCTAGTTTTACCTTCGCCTTTTCTTCCCGACCTTTCGGAGTCCGCCAGATCCGACGAGGCGGGAGATACCTGGCAACACCCAGATCAAAAAGGTTTTTACAGTAATCTCACTCGGAGTCAGGTATTATCTGATCTCCAGTCGAAATTTATTATCAAATGGGGAAATATCGTTCTTCCTAGTTATCGATTGAATTATCGCGTTGAGGAGGCTTATGAACTGGTACGAGATCAGCTAAACAGTAATTATCTTGAAGAAATCGTATATCCCCTTCGGGAATCACTTTTTGTAAATGGCTGGGAGCCGAAGAACGCCCCCCGATTCGCCACTCTAGCCAAGAAAGACGTCCCCAAGATATCACTTCATGGGGTCGTCTACGACGCCAAAATCACTCTGAGACCGGTCAGCTCATCTCTTTGGTCCAGACTGCTCATTTGGTTTCTGATATTCCCTGCCACCTACCTAGTATATTTATCTTTTTTACACACTCTGTCATCCTCGCGAATGCGGGGATCCATCAAATAAGTACCGATGTCAAAAATCGATCTTTCCATCATCATTATTTCCTACAACACCAAGCAAATTACGCACGACTGTTTTGAGTCGATCTTCAAATACACCACAGGAATTAAGTTCGAAACCATTGTAGTTGACAACGGCTCCAAAGACGGCTCCCTAGAAATGCTTCGGAATTTTTCCAAGAAACAGCCTGAGCTAATTCTGGTAGACGCTAAAGAAAACCTAGGTTTTGGCAGAGGAAACAATCTAGGAGCCAAAAGAGCCAGGGGAGAGTATTTGCTTTTTCTAAACTCCGATACTTTAATTTTTGATAATGCCTTGAAAGAAGCGGTTGAAATCGTCAAGAAACGCCTCAAATTCGGCGCTTATTCCTGCAGGTTGTTAAATTTCGATAAATCCTTTCAGCCCTCAGGCGGATATTTTCCAAATTTTTGGAATCTCATTGCCTGGCAATTTTTCTTAGACGACTTGCCTGTGATTGGGAAGAGAATTAAATCAATCCATCCTCACGAGCAAGGATTCTTTTTCCTCGATAGTTTAAGGAAAAAAAAAGAAGGGGAAGTTATAAGTGTATCGGATGAACATCATGAGTGGGTCACAGGGGCTTTCATGATCGTCCCCAAAAAACTGTTTGATCTAGTAGGTGGCTTCGACAAAAAAATATTTATGTACACGGAAGAAATGGAGCTTTGTTATCGTTTGGCAAAAATAGGGTATCCCACTTTCTACACTGATGATCCCACCATAATCCATATCGGTGGGGCTTCGGGGAGTTCTTCTCTTGCTTTGACAATGGAGATACTAAATATGATCTACTTTTGGAAGAAACACAAGCCTTACTGGCAGCTTCCTCTAGTTAAATTTGCTTTCCTTTTCGGTTCATTGCTTCGGCTATTAATATTTGGGATAATCAAAGGTGATGAAAAAGCTCGCAAGGCCTACTTCCATGCTCTTAAATTCATTCTATAAACATCTCTTAGCGGCGGTCTTAATCTTTATTCCGTTGTACCCAAAATTCCCCTTATTCACCGTGCCCTTTACTTATGTGGCTATTAGGGCCGAAGATTTTCTTATCGCTCTGGTTTGGTGTGTTTTCCTCCTTCGGCTCGTGGTACAAAAAAAAATCAAGTTCCCTCCAATATCTTTTCAGTTCGGCGTCTTCTTTTTCGTTTCTCTAATATCAAGTATCTCTGCGATACTAATAACTAAGAACGTCGAACCTCTCCTGGTCTTGCTTCATTTAGCGAGACGTCTCGAGTACATGTCTGTATTCTTCCTCATTTATTGGGCAGGTAGGGAATCGGGAACCCGCCGTTACTTCTTAGAACTGTCTTTACTTCCTGCTATCGGAGTTTTTCTATACGGCATTGCCCAGATCTATTTCGAAGCTCCTGTCATCTCCACCATGAACGCCGAATCAAGTAAGGGTATTGCCATGTTTCTTCGTCCAGGAGTCACCTTAAATAGTACTTTTGCCGGCCACTACGATCTGGCTGTCTACCTCACCATGATTCTCACTTTTCTAATCGCCATCAGTGCTTCGATAAACTCATGGTTCAAAAGACTACCATTTTTGGCGCTGTTTGTCGTTTTCCTCTGGCTTTTTATGCAAGCGGGCTCCAGGATTTCTCTTGTCAGCTTGGTGCTTTCGGTCTGTGTGGTTTGTTACCTATACCGGCGATATCTATTGGGATTCGTTTTTATATGTTTGATTTTTGCTTTCATCGCCACCTCACCCCAGTATATTAGCCGTTTCAAAAGCATCTTTCAGTTCGTCTCCTCACGATCTTCTCAGTTGTTAATTAAACCCGTTCACGCCTCTCAAATAACCAATAACCCCGCACCAACAACTCCTCAAGACATTTCCACCAGTATTCGTCTAAATGTCGAGTGGCCAAGAGCCATCCGGGCTTTTTACAAAAACCCATTTCTTGGTACGGGCTATTCATCGATTAGTTTGGCTACCGATAATGATTATCTGCGGGCGTTAGGTGAAACAGGGCTTTTGGGTTTGCTCTCTTTCTTGGCTCTTCTACTGGGTATCGGAAAATTCTTACTCTACCAGATAAAAAAGGCAACCGGTATAGACAAAATAATTATTATTTCTGCTATCGGTATTTTTGTTTCATTCTTATCCACAGCTACTTTTATTGATGTTTTTGAATCAAGCAAGATTGCCATACTTTTTTGGGCCTTTATGGGATTAGCATTTAGTGCACAATCAAAATGATCAAGAAGATATTTATTCTTTCGATATTGGTTCTGGCCTTCTTTCTGAGGCTCTACAAAATCGACAATCCAATAGCCGATTGGCACTCTTTCCGTCAGGCCGACACTGCATCTGTCAGCCGGAACTTTATTGAAAAAGGGGTCAATCTATCGGTTCCCATCTATCACGACAACTCCAACATCCAGTCAGGTAAAGACAATCCGAATGGTTATCGCATGGTTGAATTTCCACTTTACAATCTTCTTCACTACAGTATCTACAAAATTCATCCCGCTTGGGGCATCGATAAAGCAGGCCGTCTCACCTCGGTTTTCTTATCACTCATCTCGATCTACTTTGTCTATTTAATTGGCAGAAAACTCTCTGGATTCTTTGTTGGTATTATCGCTGCTCTTTTCATGGCCATACTTCCCTTTAACATTTACTATTCACGAGTGGTTCTGCCTGAACCCATGATGATAGCCTCAGTATTGGCTTCGTATTGGTATCTCATCAAAATGTCTGAAAGCGTAGGAGTTAAGAAAAGACTATATCTCACTATTAGCGCAATGCTTTTCGCCATAGCGATCCTGGTCAAACCATTCGCGGTCTTTTTTGCCATCCCGCATGCCGCCATAGTTTTCCGTTCCTGGGCCAAGGCTGAGCTAAACACCTTGGATATCATTTTGTTTAGCATTTTAGGTGTTACGCCTTTTATTTGGTGGAGATACCACATTCTCAGTTATCCTACCGGTATTCCGGCAAGCGATTGGCTCTTAAATTCCAGTGGTATCCGCTTTCGGCCGGCATGGTTTAGATGGTTGTTTAGCGAAAGGATTGGTAAGCTGATTCTAGGTGTTTATGGCACAGCCTTCCTAATGCTCGGACTGATCGCCAAACCTAAGAGGGAGGGGGTTTCCTACTGGCTCTGGGCCATCGGTATCCTACTTTATTTCTCGATTGTTGCGGGCGGAAATGTCCAGCATGATTATTATCAAGCCATTATTATTCCCTTTATTTGTTTTATTTTGGCTAAGGGGGTTGTTTTGGTTCTAAGCTTGTCTCGGACCACCTATTCTCGTTTACTTACGATCCTGATGACGGTAATTATCTTCGTCTCTATGATTTCCCTTTCCTGGTACGAGATAAAAGGTTACTATCAGGTCAATAATTGGCCGATAGTTGAGGCTGGAAAAGAAGTCGAAAGGCTGACACCCAAAGATGTCAAAGTGATCGCGCCATACAACGGCGATACTGCCTTTCTCTATCAAACCCATCGATCCGGTTGGCCCATCGGTTATGACATTGAAGACAAAATAGCTAAAGGAGCCTCCTATTATGTCTCTGTTGTTTACGATGATGAAGCTCGCACCCTGGAGAACAAATACACTTTAATTGAGAAAACAGATCGTTTTATTATCATCAAGCTCACCAAATAGATGAAAATATTGATGCTCACTCCTTATCTGCCTTATCCGGATAGCTCCGGTGGGCAGATCAGAACGCAGAATCTTCTCAAACATTTGTGCAAAAAGCACGAGATTACCTTGGTATCTCTAATTAAGGATCCCAAAGAAGATAAAAACATCAAGCATTTGCTGAAATATTGCAAGAAGGTGATGACTTTTCAGAGAAGTGCCACGCCATGGACCTTGAAAAACATTCTTAAAACAGGCTTTTCTTTCGACCCCTTTTTAATCGTTCGCAATTTTGCTCCAGGTGTCAAAGAGGCTGTCACGAAAGAGCTGGAAACAGGAGAGTACGACTTGGTTCACGCCGAAACTTTTTATGTCATGCCCAGTATCCCTAAAACAAATTTACCTATTATTCTGGTTGATCAGACAATCGAATACCTAGTTTATCAACACTATGTCAACGAAACGGCTCCCTGGTATCTTAAACCCCTACTCCAAATAGATGTTGAAAAAATGAAGTACTCAGAGAGATTCTACTGGCGTAAGGCTTCGCAAGTAGTAGCTGTTTCCGAAGCGGACAAGAGAGAAATGCTCACGCTTGAGCCAGATTTGCATGTGGAAATAATTCCAAACGGGGTTAATCTGGATCTTTTTAGAAAAAAGACTAATTGGGAAACCGAGGAAAAAGCCATCCTGCAGATAAGCAATTTTAAATGGTTACAGAATGTCGAGGCGGCTCATTTATTGATCGAACAGGTGTTTCCCCTAGTCAAAAAACAGATTAAGGGAATAAAGCTCTGGATTATCGGCCAGCACGTCCCCAAAGATATTTTGGATCTCAAAGACAAAGATATTCTGGTGAAGTCGGTACCAGAGGATGACTCCAAATCGTTAGTTAACGCTTGGCACGATGCTACCGTCTTTGCCTCCACCATCAAGGGCCCGGGGGGCACTCGGCTCAAGAACTTGGCCGCCATGGCTAGCCAGCTACCAATCGTATCTACCAAAGTAGGAGTCGAGGGACTAATGGTCGAAGATAACAAACACGTTTTAATTGGTAATACACCTCAAAAAATGGCTGATTTACTGGTAAAAGTGATAAAATCACCCCGCTTGGCAGAGCAACTTGCTTTGTCAACCAGGCGCCATGTCGAAAAGAACTTCGATTGGCGGATAATCGCCAAGGGACTCGACTCCCTCTACAACAAACTCGGTAAAAAATGAAAAAATATAAATACGATTTGGCGGTAGTTATTGTCAACTACAACACCCAGCAATTATTGGAAGACTGTCTTAACTCGGTTTTTAAGGCCGATCAACCTAAAGATGGTCTTCAGATTATAGTAGTCGATAACGGTTCTAAAGACGGGAGCTTAGAGCTTCTAGGCCAAATGGAAAAAAAACACCTCAACCTTCTTACCATTGCCAATTCGGAGAATCTTGGCTTTGCCAAGAGTAACAACATCGGGGTTGATGGTAGTAATGCCAAACATGTTCTTTTCTTAAACTCCGATACCGTCGTTAAGCGCTATAGTCTGGTTAAGCCCTGTAAGTTTCTCAAAGATCATCCTAAAGTAGGTGCCGTTACCATCAAACTTTTTCTCAAGGACGGTACCATTGACCACGACAACCATCGTGGATACCCCACGCCTTGGGCTGCTTTTACCAAGTTCTCCGGCCTCTCCGGTCTTTTTCCCAAATCGACTTTTTTCAATAGTTATCACTTGGGCAACCGTGGCCTCGATAGAATTCATCAAATTCCCGTCGCCGCGGGTTCGTATCTGATGATGCCTTCCAAACTATTCCGTCAGATTGGTATGTGGGACGAAACATACTTCTTTTATGGAGAAGATATCGACCTTTGCTATCGTATCAACCAAGCAGGATATAAAATCATTTACTACCCCAAAGTAAGCGCTCTTCATTTAAGGGGAGCCTCCTCAGGTCTTAGGAAAGAAACCTCCAAGATAGCCATTTCCAGCAAAATTAACCGATTAAGGGTGGCCAAAGCCTCTACTGATGCTTGGAGAATATTTTATAGAAAGTTTTATAAGAACAAATATCCTCTCTTTGTCACCGCAGTTGTAATCGCCGGAATTACTTTGCTCGGAAATATCAGGATATTAAAACACAAGCTGACAAAATGAGAATAGGCATTGATGCTCGTCTCTATGGTTTGGAACACGCAGGGCTAGGTCGTTACGTCACCGAGATGGTCAATGAAGTTCTTAGAACCGACACCAAAAATGATTACGTTTTGTTTCTGGATTCCAGTCATGCAAAGGAGTTTCAAAACAGGAAGAGAGTTAAGGTCATCGTCACCCAAATTCCCATTTACGGTTTTCTTGAGCAAATAGTGCTCCCCCTTATTTTTACTCGTGAGAAACTAGATCTTCTCCACATACCTCACTTCAACGCCCCGCTTTTCTATCCGGGGAAATTCATTCTTACTATCCACGATTTGATAAAACACGAGTCAAAAGGAAAAGAAACCACCACCAGGCAACCTTGGATATATTTTATCAAAAGGCTTGGGTATATATTCCTAACCCATAACATTGTCCGCCGGGCAACCCACATAATTGTTCCTTCTGAATTTGTTCGGCAAGATGTTTCTCAAAAGCTTCACGTCAAGACGGAAAAGATCAGTATTACTTACGAAGCTGTCTCCAGTAGAATTACAAAAGTGAGGCTCACCGAATCCGAAAAAAACAAGATTCTTTTTCGATACGGTTTATCTCAGCCTTTTGTCGTTTATACCGGAAGCACATATCCTCACAAGAATGTCGAGCTTTTGATCAACGCCATAATCAAACACAATGAGACTAAAGAAGTAGATCTGCAATTGGCTCTCATTGGAGCCAGGCCGGTATTTTGGGAGAGGATGCAAAAGAAAATTCTCGACAAGGGTGTCGGCCATTGGGTAAAACAACTGGGATTTTTAGCTGACGAAGACGTTTCCAAGATATATAGTCTGGCTCTGGCACTAGTTCACCCCAGTAAGATGGAAGGTTTTGGATTGACCGGTATGGAAGCAATGAATGTCGGCCTTCCAGTAATCTCCAGCAACGCCAGCTGCTTGCCGGAAGTTTACGGAGAAGCAGCGCTATTTTTTGATCCTGATAGTGTCGAAGACCTGGTCGAAAAAATGGAGACCTTGATCTCAGATATCGATCTTAGAGAAAAACTCTCTAATGTGGGGCCACTTCAAGCAAAGAAATACTCTTGGGCTAGGATGGGTCGCGAAACTGTTGCGATTTACAATAAATTTCTTAAATGAAGGTTGCACTTGTCTATGATCGTATCAATAAGTTCGGCGGTGCCGAAAGACTCTTGTTATCACTTCATCGTCTTTACCCAGCCGCCCCTGTCTACACTCTGGTCCACGAACCAAAGACATCCTTGTGGGCAGAGGGTATTAGAATAATACCAACCTTTCTGAATAAAATCCCATCACTTAGAGCCAGACATGAGTGGTTGGCTCCCGTTGCCCCTTTAGCTTTCGAAACTCACGATCTATCGGAGTTTGATGTGGTCATTAGCGTTACAAGTAGTGACGCAAAATCCGTGATTACCAGACCAAACCAACTCCACGTGTGTTATTGCCTTACCCCAACCCGATATTTTTGGAGTGGCGAATCAGACTACAAAGAAGACAAGAAGCTGAAATTCATCTCCAAAGCCATGAAAGAGTATTTTAAATTAGTCGATCTGGTCACTTCTCAAAGACCAGATGAGTACATTTCTATATCAAATGAAGTTCAAAATAGGGTAAAAAAATACTACAAAAGAAACTCTGAAGTTGTCTACCCGCCAATCGAAGATAAATTCTACTCAAAGACACAAATAACATCTGATAATAGGGATTATTATCTAATTGTTTCCAGATTGATCCCTTATAAAAAAGTCGATCTGGCCATTCGCGCCTTTAACCAATTGAGACTTCCATTGGTTATTGTTGGTGCCGGAAGTGAGGAGGCAAAGCTGAAAAAAATGGCTGGAAGCAATATATCTTTTGTCGGGGCTGTAGATGACGAACGTCTTATTCAATATTATCGTCACGCCCGGGCTCTGATTTTTCCTCAGGTTGAAGATTTTGGCCTAGTACCCATCGAAGCACAAGCTTCGGGAACCCCCGTCATTGCATACGCCAAAGGGGGAGCCCTGGAAACGGTAATTGCCGGTGAAACGGGATATTTTTTTGACGTTCAAAGTCCAGAATCACTTGTCGCCACAGTCGGTAAATTTAACAAGCAGAAGATCCTTCCCGAAGATTGTCTCAGAAACGCAAGGAGATTTAACTTTAATAGTTTTTCCTCTCAATTTCGTGAGGTGATCGACCATCTCAACTATCGTTTCCTACCCCCACACTAGGCGATCAATCCCACATTGCCACATTTATCTTTTTTGCAAACTAGGATTCCACCATTTCCTTCCACTACCACGATATCATTTAAACCCATAATCGCAATTTTCATTTTATTTTCACTGTAACAGAAAGAGTTGGTGCTTTCTACTTCCACGGTTCCACCATTTCTTGGTGACATGTCATTATCAGCGTAGTATTTATCTAGCGACTCCCATGTTCCAAAATCTGTCCACTCGAATGTGTGCTCGATCACCAAGAACTTTTTGTCGGGAATCGCTTTTTTTGTGACCTCCTCCAAAGCGCCTTTGGGCATTTTTTGAAACTCGGTTCTTATGTCTGCTCCGGATGCTATTTTTGTCAGAGGACCATGCCAGTCTGGGCGATATTTATGAAACATTTTTAATAAATTATTTGGAGTCATGGAAGTGTGGTTCGTATGAACCAAAAGCCTGCCGGATTTAAAATACTCTCGGATTTTCTCCATATCGTTTCGATAGACGAACTCATCCACCTCAAACACTTTAGCTCCACCCAATTCACCCATTTGCTTACCCTTTAATAGGAAATCGACTCCCTTCAACATCCTCGTGGGCACAAACCCCCCAGAGATATATTGATCTGAGCTGGTCGCCAGCTTCTCAGCCAGGTCCATACTCAGGAAGAACTTTTCGGTTGGGCTTCTCAACACATCCACCTGTATCAAGAAAAAAGGTTCGTCACCTCTACCTAGTTTTTTTAACAAAGCGGCCGCCAAACCAGTGGCCGGTCCCTGATTCCTCGACTCTGGTTCGATAAATATATTACCTTCAATTACCTCCGGAACTAGTTTCCTGATTGTCTTTGCCTGTTCCTGGTTGGTTTGGATAAAGATTTCTTCAGGTTGATATCTGTTTCTTAGCATTTCCCAATTAAGCTCAAACAACGAACGATCGGAGATTAGGGGCAAAAATTGTTTTGGGAGAATGGGTGTGCTCAGTGGCCACATTTTTGCACCTACTCCTCCACAGATTATTACAGGTATCATTAGAGGATTATTATAACAATTTAGGTTAAAATATACCTACCTCATTATGTTTTACGATATTTTAAAACGAATCATGGATATTGTCGGAGCTATGATTATGGGTATTCTTTTCCTTCCCATTTGGATCATTATCCCTATACTACTTAAGCTGGATTCAAAAGGTCCCGTATTTTACAAGCCCGAACGCGTTGGTAAGGATGGAAAAATATTTAATATGTATAAGTTCAGATCTATGAAAATGTTTGAGGTTGAGGGAAAAGAGGTCCATGCGGTAGAGTTTTGGAAACATTATCCCAAACTATTCGAAAAATACAAAAAAAACGGCTGGAAGCTGGAACTAGACGAAGACCCCCGAATTACTAAGCTCGGCAAAATCCTTCGCCAAACCAGCATCGACGAAATGCCTCAGGTGATTAATGTGCTTAGGGGAGAGATGAGTATCGTCGGCCCCAGAGCCTACGTGGAACCGGAACTATTGGATGCTAAGAAGAGATATGGCAAAACTATCGCTGGAGTTATCAAAGAAAGTCTTTCGTCCCAACCCGGAATCACCGGCCCCTGGCAGGTTTCCGGAAGAAATGAAATTCCTTGGAATCAAAGGGTAGCTATCGATGCAGATTATGCCAAGAGACGATCCGTTTTGTATGATATTTATATTATCCTCAAAACACCGTTTGCTATGATTAGTAAGTGGTAAATAATATTTTCTATGAAAATCAATTTTAAGTTCAACAAAAAAATTCTATATTTTCTCATCCCCTTAGCTGCCATCATTTTATTACTTGGTGGGTTTGGAATTTATGGTTATTTCACCTCCAAATCTTTTGTTCCCAACATACAAGCCCTCCAAGAAGCGGGGACAAAGTTGTCTACCGCATTTCAAAGTCAGGATTTGATCGCTGCCAAGCTTCAAGCTGAGAATTTGAGCAAGTTAATGGGAGAACTAGACACCAAATATCAAAAAGTTGGCTGGACCAGCTTCATTCCCTTTTTAGGTGCCTACCAAAAAGATGGTCAACACGGTATAAATGCGGGGAAATATTTAATTAAATCAGTTGAAACATTAATTGCTTCGGTAGAGCCTTATGCCGATCTGCTAGGTTTCAAAACAGACATCGCTACACCCTCCGGCCAGCCCAAAGCTCAATCGATCGAAGACAGGATAGTTTTTATGGCTCAGACCTTAGATAAAATCAGTCCTGACCTAGAAAAGGTCGAGGCTGACATGGCTGCTGCTCAAAAAGAACTCGATCAGATAGACCCCGCTCGTTATCCGGAAAGCATTTCCGGAAAAAATATCCGAAGCAAAATTGTTGAAGTAAAAACAACCGTCGCAGAATCTTCTCAATTATTGTCCCAAGCAAAGCCATTGATAAAACTTTTACCTGACTTGCTTGGAAATCCAAACTCCAAAACTTACATGGTACTTTTTCAGAACGATGCCGAGCTCCGCCCCACTGGAGGTTTTATGACCGCATACGCATTTTTGAGAGTTACCAAGGGTAAGATAGAGCCCCTTTCCTCGTTTGATATTTACGATCTCGATGCCCGTTTTAACAAAAAAGTTCCTGCGCCAGAGGCGGTTAAAAAATATCTTAATGAGACTTATCTAAATCTTCGAAATTCCAATATGTCGCCTGATTACAAAGTTTCTATGGATCTTTTCTATAAATATTATCGTGACATTCCCGGTTTTCCGAAACCGGATGGCATAATCGCCATCGACACTCGTTTTCCGGTGGAAATATTGAAGGTAATTGGACCTATTGGCGTCGGAGGCTGGGGAAACTTTAGCTCCGAAAATGATCCTGCTTGTGATTGCCCACAGGTAGTTTATGCTCTCGAACAAATTGCTGATCGACCGGTTGCTGGAGTAAGGGCGGGTCGCAAAGCCGTTCTCGGACCCTTGATGCATTCTATGATGGCTAATGCCATAGGCAGCCCCAAACACACCTGGCCAAAGATGGTAAATGTAGTTCTCGATGCTATCAAGCAAAAGCACCTACTCTTTTATTTCATGGAGGACAAAACTCAGAAAGTGGCCGAGGATTTCAACGCTGCCGGCCGTATCCGGGCATACTCTTATGATTATCTCCATATCAATGATGCCAATTTTGGCGGAGCCAAGTCGGATATGTATATCACTCGTGAGGTTGAACAGGAAATAGAAAAATCCGGAGATACCGTCACCAAAACAGTATCTATCAACTATAACAATCCTCGGAAAGGCAGTAACTGCAATTTGGAAGCTGGTCAGCTCTGTTTAAATGGTGTTTATCGAGATTACATTCGATTACTAGTTCCCAAAGGCTCAAAGTTATTATCCGTAGTCGGATCCGAGGTCAAGGAGCAAGTTTCTGAAGACATGGATAAAACAGTTTTTGAAGCTTTCTTTACCATGAGGCCACAGTCAAGTAGCAAAATAGTTTTCAAATATGAACTGCCTCCCCTGGAACTCTCTACCTATAGGATGTACATTCAAAAACAACCGGGCACTCCCTCCATCAGGCACACCATTGTTTTCAATGGTAGTCAGATAGTTGTTGATGTGGACCAAGATAAGGAAGTGACCCTAAACTAAGTGAACGCTTCCTACTCCGATATAGGCGTTATCGTGCGAGTCGTTGACTCGGGAGAAGCGGATAAATTTATCAGTATTATCTCCGAAAATCACGGTCTGGGTATTTTTATGGCCCGGGGAGTTAGACGCCCCACTTCTAAAAAATCATCTCATCTTGACCTGTTTAACTTGATCAAATTCAGCGTTGGTAGGGGAGATAGCCCAAGATTCCTGCATCAAGTCGAAGCGGTTTCCTTCTTTCCAGGCCTTAAATCCAACTACACCAAAGTCGGTGTTTCGATGACTATCGCGGAGATACTCACCAACACTTTACCAATTGACGTTGAGGATAGAGAAATCTTTCTTTCCCTGAAATCATTTTTGAGCGGGCTGGAAAAGGCTGAAGGTCAGAGAGACGTTAATGATCTTAGCCGTCGTTTTGGGCTTTTTCTTCTTCGCCATCTCGGTTATCCTCCGCCAAAGTTTCCCGAAAAAGATAATTTGTCTACCTATTTTGAAGTCATTATGAATCGCAAAATTATCAGTAAAGATATAAAATAACGAGCACCGTCATTGCGAGGTCGCCTAAGGCGACCGTGGCAATCTATATAATCAATTCATTGTCATTCCAGGCTTGAACCGGAATCTATAATAATTATTCAACATGAAAATCCAACACATCCTTCCTGTCTTTATATTTGCCTTGCTTCTAGCCGGCTGTGGGGCCAAAAAAAATTCCACCACTCCGGCAACCGATAAAAATCAGCCACTTATTACCAAACTGCTTGTCAACGAACTAGCTCTCTCGGAACGTCCATTTACCGTTTTGGTTCCTCATGCCACCAATCGTCTATTTACTTTCGTCACTATTGGCGCCGACAAAGCCCAGTCCGCTTCGATAGATGTGGAATATCAGTCAGGGGATCTACTCAAAGGTGCTAGAGCCTCAATTGACTCACCCATCGCCAGTACTTTTATCAAAGCAATTATTTTGGGTAGCTGTTCGACCGGTGGTAAGTGTACTTTTGATAAAGATCTAAAATCTGGAACAGAAAAACTCAAACTTACTTTCCCAGGCCAAGACGTAACCCATATTCTCAAGGGTGATTTTGTTTTTTTGACCGGCCAGAAAAACATGCCCGATGGCAAGGTTATTTTTGAGCCTTCCAAACTTACGGCTAAAGAAAATTTGATAATGCTTAACTCGTTCGGACTTCCCAAACCATCAGAAAAAGAGATTTTGCTCTACCCTGTCGTGTTTTCTTCGACCAACGACAAAGTAATTTCCGGCACACTTACCTTTAACCAGGCAGGAGTTGTCTCTGCCGCTATCTATGATGGTCAGAGTTACCAGCCACTCAAGATTTCTCAGAAAGACAATGTCGTTACCATCGCTCTCAATCAAAAACCTTGGTCAATGAAAGCCGAGATCACTCGTGACGATGTACAGGGCTCCAAAGAATCTCTTACCCTCTACCTTCTCGGCCCTATCGTCCTATACAAATAATCTCATAAAAACGCCCCGCAAAATGCGGGGCGTGACGAACAGATGTTTACTTGCGGGTGATCTTCAGATCACCAAATTGCCGGGCGATGGCCTCAAAGACGGCCGGCTCGATCTCCGACCAGTCGAACAGGTCGGCTTTTTCCACCGTCAGACTGTATTGGTAGATGGACACCTCGACAACACCGGGGACCTTCATGATCCTCTCCACAATCGACCGACCCTTACTGTTCAGTTTGAGCAGATCAATGTTGGAGGTGCGTAGAGGTCGGTGAAAGTGGCCACTTTCACTACCGGCCAAATTCACTTTAGTGTGGAAATCATGGATATTCTGGTTTGGAAAAGCTTCGACTTGCACCGGCGTTCGGGTCTTTAGAGCTTCAATAACGGCGGAGTTCAAAACCATCTTTTCGATAATCGCGTCAATGTGCTTGTCAACCACGAAGCCATCGAACATCGAAATGCTGACATTGTACGGATTTACGAAGACATTGTTCACATGCTTCGTTTGATTCAGCTCGACCACCATCATGGCGATCGCGATACCATGCTTCTGGACCAGGTCGACGATGTCGATTCGTTGCATCGGGAAGCTGAACATTTCGATCGCCTTGTTCTGTAGCAAGGTTCTGGTTGTGTATTCCACCCACGTAGCACGAGGCTGAGTCTTCTTGATCGAGACGACATGAAGTGAGGTCATTTCTTTCTCCTTAGCTTTCGGAATTTGGGGATAGTTATTCAAAGGCCGCTCATGCCCCGTAAGGGGCAAAAGACTATGGGCGAATACTATCACAAACTAATCCACTATTCAAGCCCACGATCATAGTTACGGCTAAGCTAAAACACTGTTCCAAAGAGTCACTGGCTCTTTACCTTCTCGGCCCTATCGTTTTATACAAATAGTTTTCATTACACGTTTTGGATACCCAATTCTTTCTCATAAATATTACTTAGGAACAAATTTTCCCGAGGCGTTTTTACAACGGTTTTTAGGATCAGAACATGCATTCCTGCAAGTTGGGTCGTTCTTGTATGATTCTGGGCAGTTACTCTTGACTGGATCGGCATACACTTCACAGCTACCCTCCTTCCCACCACCGGGAGCGCAGACATAGTAGACATCACAGGTATTCAGAATTACGTTCGGACTCGAAACGCCGTAGTTATATGCACATGACGGGCCACACCCTTTGGTACAGCTAACTTTTTCAATTGACGCATCTTGTGTGTTTTCTAGTAGTGCGTAGACTTTGTAAGATTGATATCCATCGGCCTGTGTTTCGTAATAGTACGGTCGCTTCGTGGTAGGATCGCAGGGAATGGATGGCGAGACTTTTTTTTGCTTGAAGGTTAGGCTTTGATCGCAGTCTGGCAAGTCTTCTGGATAAGTATCAAAGGAATCGTAGTACGACTCAAGGTATATCTGGATATTATTCAAATCATCTTTTCGACGAACATCGTATGCTCTTGCTATATATCCACGAGAATTTAAGAAATAACCAGTAGCCAAAACAGTCAAGATAGCCATTGCAAGCAAAACATCCATCAATACAAACCCTTCTTTGTTATTCACAACATAATCATACTATTTCTGCTTTTTTTATTTTCACATTCTCTTTCCACATGTAGTTTTGAGGCCAAATAGACCCTTGACATGTCATATATTGTGTATCATACTGGAAAGTGGTGACAAGTGGTGAAGTAACCTATAAATACCACTGAGCCTGCCTATGAATTATGTTTACTGGACTCTACTACCATCGACTGGAAGCCAAAGGGCGTTTGGCTATTCCACAGGCCTTCAGAGAAGGACTGGCATCCGGTGGAGTCATCACTTCGGGGCTGGATGGATGTCTATTTCTTTTCCCCAGCTCATATTGGCAGAAGTTCTCCGAAAAGCTGGCCTCCCTACCATTGACCAATCCGGCGGCCCGAAATTTGACACGTCTCTTAGTGCAATCAGCCGTCAATCTCGACTTGGACGGACAAGGAAGAACTCTCATACCGGAATATCTAAGGAATCAAGCCAATCTAAAAAAGCAGGTGGTCGTCGCCGGGTCTCTGACCAGAATTGAAATCTGGGACCAAGAGCTATACCATCAGCACCTTGACTTAATAGCGCAAACAATTAGTGACGGAGACGCCCTCGCCTCGCTAGCAATATGACACACATAATTGAGCGTCATTTTCCAGCATATAAAGGCGAACTTAAGCATCTTTATGGATTCAAACCCGGCTATCTTTTCCTTGATCTGACATTGGGAGATGGCGGCCACACGCAGGAGGCATTGGAGTCCGGTTGCCATGTTGTTTCATTTGACGTTGACGAAAAGGCTATCAAACGAGCCACCGATTATATCAAGGATTTTCAGCCCCTTATTATCGACAGTAAGGACGAAAACACTCGAGTTCCCAAAGATTTTGTCTGGATAATCATCCAGAGTAATTTCACCAAAGTTACCGAAGTCAGCAAAAGACTTTCTTTACCGGATTTTGACGGCGTTATGGTGGACCTAGGCCCTTCTCAGTTTCAGCTTCTTTCAGAGGGTCGAGGTTTTAGCTTTTCAGGGAACGAACTACTTGACATGAGACTGGATCAAACCCTTGGGGTGACCGCCGCTGACCTCCTAGCAGTCCTGAATGAAGGAGAACTGGTCAAACTTTTCTCCATGGCGGATGAACCCTTTGCCAAGCCCATTGCCCGCATCATTGCCAAACAAAGACAAATTGCTCCCATCACCACTACCAAACAGCTTAGTGATCTAATTACTCGGATCAAAAAGTTTCGGACAGAAGGTTTACCTGCCGGTAGGCATGGACGTATTCACCCCGCCACCAAAGTCTTTATGGCTCTCCGCATGGCCGTCAACCTAGAAAGAGAAAATATCCACTTGCTCCTACCTCAGCTTCCGAATTTACTCAAAACCAGCGGCCTAATGGGGATCATCAGCTTTCATTCTGGGGAAGACAGACTTGTCAAAAATTTTATTATCGATTTCGAAAACAAAGGAATTCTCAGCGCTATTAACCAAAAACCAATCGAACCCTCGATTGAAGAATTAACAATCAGTCAACGTACCAGAAGTGCCAAACTGCGATTCGCAAAAAAAATTATTTAGTTATAAAACAGTCCTCATTTTTTCGGGCGTCATCTTGTTTGGCCTGGCCGCCATCAATCTCGTCGGTACCAACGTCCTGTCAACCCAAGGTTTTGCCGTGAGTGAATCAGAAACCGAGACGCTAAAATTGGAAAAAGAGAATCAAAAACTATCTGTTATGATAGAGGAATCCACCACTCTCTCTAGTCTCGAAAGGCAGGCTGAAGATCGTGGATTTATTAGGTCAAAAAGTATTGTTTTTGTTCCTGCCACTTCTACTTTTGCCTCCAGATAATTCATGTTAAATAAATTAGGGACAACGCATAACCGTCTTCGGGTTATTACCTTACTAATTCCTATTGTTTTTTTTATTCTTATAACCCGTTTGTTTTACTGGATGATTCTTCGCGGACCAGAACTTCAAGCAATGTCCGACCGTCAGCATCAAATGGTCACAATTCTAAAAGCGAAGAGGGGGAACATTCTAGACTCTGATGGTGGCATATTGGCTGGCACCAAAAATCTTTATCACTTATTTATTTACAAGCCTCAACTTGTTATCCCAGATAATGATTTAATCGAACAGTTACTCTCTTCACTCACTCCAGACCAAGAAGCCAGTACCGAAGGTGATCTGCGGAAATATTTACATGATCGTTTATCCCTCAGTTCAAAATGGGTATCTCTCAAACACTATTTAAGTGCCGAAGAAAAAGAAAAAATTGAAAGTAATAAAATCGCCGGGCTAGGGTTCGAAGACGAATATGTTCGTTTTTATCCAGAGTCCAGTATGGCCGCTCAAATATTGGGCTTTGTAGGTCAGGATGCCGCTGGCCAAGAGCAGGGATATTTTGGCATCGAAGGTTATTTTGACAGGCTTCTCAAGGGTCGCGAAGGGAAGATCCGTACCGAAAAGGATGGAGAAGGAAACCCTATTCTGATTGGTAACTATCAATTTCTTCATGCGGTCGAAGGTAAGTCCATCAACACAACCGTCGACAAAAAAGTTCAATACCTTGTCGAAAATATGTTAAAAGAAGGTTTGGCCCGCTATGGTGCATCAGCGGGTAACGTAATCGTCATGGAAGTCAGTACCGGCAAAGTTCGGGCTATGGCAGCCTATCCCAATTACGATCCAGGAAAATTTTCCGATTTCAGCAAAAGCGTTTATAAAAATCCTATGACCTCTGATCTCTTTGAGCCGGGATCCATCTTTAAGCCGCTAGTTATGGCCGCGGCTCTAAATGAAAAAACTGTTACTCCGGAAACTCAATGCGACATCTGTTCAGGTCCAATCATCATCGGTAAGTACTCCATCAAGACATGGGATGAAAAATACTATCCATTGTTAAATATGACCAACGTTATTGTTCACTCCGATAATACCGGGATGGTTTTCGCCGCCCGCAAATTAGGGCCGGACAAATTTTCCAATTATCTCAAGAAATACGGGTTTGGTAGTAAAACCGGTATTGAAATTCAGGAAGAGGTCGCCGGAACCATCCGCGATGGAAAAGAATATGGAGATATTGATTTGGCCACCAACTCCTTCGGCCAAGGAATAGCAATCACTCCGATACAAATGATCACGGCTCTAAATACGATCGCGAACAACGGCAAATATATTAGCCCCACACTAATTGATGGGAGTACTCCTGTCACATGGGAGGTCCTAGGACCCGAAGCCGTTTCTCAAATTACTCAAATAATGGTGACGGCTGTCGACACTGGAGAGGCCAAATGGGCTAAGCCAGTGGGTATGTCCGTGGCCGGGAAAACAGGCACAGCACAAATTCCCATTGAAGGCCATTATGATCCCCAAAAAACAATCGCCAGTTTTATCGGGTTTTTCCCGGCCCAGAATCCCCGCTACACCATGCTGGTTTCTCTAAGAGAGCCTCAAACCTCGCAGTGGGGTTCGGAAACCGCGGCACCGCTCTGGTTTGGCATTGCCAAACAACTTTTGCTATAAAACGCCAAAAAGATTAAAATAGATTTAATGTTTAGTAGAATTAGAGCCCACAAGGTCTCCTTCGCGCACGCCATTGACGGTTTTGTTCATAACGTCAAAACTCAGCCTAACTTTCGTTTCCATCTCTTGGCTACTATTTGTGCCGTCCTTCTTGGAATCTATTTTTCGATCTCTTATTTCGAGTGGTTGACCCTGGTTTTCACTGTCAATATGGTTCTGGTGGCGGAAATGGTCAATACCTCCATCGAATCCATGGTCGATCTCATTACTCTGGAACGTAGGGAGGATGCCCGTATTGCCAAAGATGTCTCGGCAGGATTGGTTTTGGTTTCTGCCGCAATGGCCTTAATTGTCGGATCGCTAATTTTTATACCAAAGATAATTAGCGCGTTGTAAATATGGATATCTTACTTGGAGTGCTAATTACTTCGTTTATCATTCACGCCTTTCTGATTGTTCCTTTTGTAAATTTCCTCTATAACCTAAAATTTTTCAAAAATCACACCGCTGTAGCTGAAGAAAAAACCGACGAAGCCTCGGTTCATATCAGATCCAAGGCTAGAACACCTGAAGGAGGTGGTCTCCTCATCCTGGTAGTAACCAGTTTTATCTTTGCTTTTACCCTACCTTTACTTCGAAGACTTGGTTTTGAGATCACTCATGTTTATCCCATCAACGACGAGATAAACATCATTTTCTTTACCTTCGTTTCCTTCGGTCTACTCGGCCTATACGACGATATTATCAAATTTTTTGAACTGGATAGACAAGAGGGTTATACCGGACTAAAAACAAGCTATAAATTTTTAATTCAGGGTGTTCTTGGTCTCATTATCGGTGCCATGATGTTTATTAATTTGGGTATAGACATCATTCATATACCCTTTTTTGGGGTTATTCATTTTGGTTTGTGGTTTATTCCCACCTCCGCTTTTTTGATTGTAGCCTTTGCGAACGCGGTCAATATTACCGATGGCATGGACGGTCTGGCATCTGGCCTCCTCATGATCTCTCTTTTTGGTTTTTTAATACTGTCGACTTCCATATTAGATACCCCACTTTCCATCTTTATTGCTCTTTGGCTCGGTGGGTTAATCGCTTTTCTGTATTTTAATGTATTCCCGGCGCGTCTCTTTATGGGAGATGTGGGGGCTCTGGCTTTTGGAGCCACCTTTGCCATGGTCGGACTCCTCACCGGCAAAGTAGTTGCCCTGATGATAGTCGGATTGCCATTCTTGGTTGACGGTTTTAGTAGTTTATTACAAATCCTCTGGGTTAAATTCTTTCACCGTCGGATATTTCCCATCGCCCCTCTACATTACTTGCTTCTCAAAATCGGTTGGTCGGAACCAAAAATTGTCCAAAGAGCCTGGTTGGTCGGCATTATGCTCGTTATATTTGGAATCTGGTTATCCATTATTTAGCCATGAGAAAAGATTCAAAAAACAGGCTGCCTTTGGCAATTCTTTTTACAGGCATCATCGTTGCCTGTTTTGGATTGTTGGCAATATATGATGCCTCCGTAATAGATGCATATCGCACTTTTGGCGATAAATTTCATTACGTTAAGCAGCAAGCACTTTGGTTAATTGTTGGAATCATTGCTGCGTTGATCACTTCTAATATACCGATACCCTGGATCAAAAAGAACGCCCATCTCTTGTATGGAGTTACTCTTTTATTAATGGTTCTGGTCCTGATCCCTGGAATTGGTTCAAAATTTATGGGCGCCAGAAGATGGCTAGTACTCGGCCCGGCAATTCTACAACCATCTGAACTTCTGAAAATTTCTTTTGCTATCTATCTCGCCAAATGGCTAGAAGTGGATAGGAATATCAAGCAGTTTCTTCTTCTTGTTGGTCTTAACTCACTTCTGATTATGCTACAGCCTGATTTGGGTACCTCCATTATCATTATTGGGGTATCATTCCTGACCTATTACCTTTCCGGCGCCAAGCTGAAGGAGATTTTATTATTTAGTGCGATTCTCCTGGCTGCCATCTCTTTGCTTATCTTATCCTCTCCTTATCGTTTAACTCGGGTTAAGACTTTTATGGATCCCACCAGTGACCCTTTAGGCTCTTCTTATCACATCAACCAAGTTCTTTATGGTCTTGGTTCAGGCGGTATGAGCGGAGTTGGGCTCGGCCGATCTCGCCAGAAATATGCCTACCTTCCGGAGGCAACCACCGATTCTATCTTTGTTATCATTGCTGAAGAATTTGGGTTCATAGGAAGTACTTTGTTTATAATCGTTCTAGTGGGCTTAACGTTGGCATCTTTCAAGGTTTCTTTGTCTGCGGGTGATAAGTTTGATAAACTACTTGGCAGCGCTATCTCTCTCTTATTTTTATTACAAATATTTGTAAATTTAAGCTCTATGGTGGCCTTAACCCCTCTAACGGGCATACCTCTCCCGTTGATATCCTATGGCGGATCATCCTTGGTAACCAATTTTATTGCTCTCGGTGTATTAATTAATTTATCCAAAAGGTTATGAAGCCACTTATTATTTTTACCGGAGGTCATCATAATAGTGCACTTGAAGTGGCCAAGATTCTTAAAAAAGACGGTTTTAGAATTATCTGGATCGGACACAAATTTACCGCTCGTGGTGAAAAAAGTTTGTCTGCCGAATATCAGGAAATTACCGGCACCGGTATTAAGTTCTTAGAACTAAAAACCGGTAAGTTTTACAAAAAAATTGATATCACGGAGTGGCTAAAAATAGTTTTTGGTTTCCTCCAGTCCCTTGTTTATCTCCTTAGCTATCGGCCTGCCCTGATATTTTCTTCCGGCGGCTATCTTTCGGTACCGGTAGTTATCGTAGGCTGGCTTCTCCGAATACCTTCCATCACTCACGAACAAACCGTAATCTCAGGTTGGGCAAACAAAGCCATCACCCCTTTTGTAAGTAAAATTCTTCTGACACATACTTCTTCTCTTCCTAATTTCCCTGAAGGTAAATCAGAGGTGGTCGGCTTGCCCATTAGGAAGGCATTACTTAATAATAAATACTCTAAAAAATTTGACCCCAAATTAATTTATATAACATGTGGCAAACAAGGATCTCATCTCATCAACCAAGCAATTTTCCCGATAGTTTCCAAATTGGTAGAAAGGTTCACCGTGATTCATCAGACAGGTTCAAGCACTTTGACCAAAGATTTGGAACGGGCTAGACGAACCAAAGAAAAACTCGGAGAATATAAGAATCGTTATATTTATGCGCCCTATTTCTTTGCGGAAGAGGCGGCTACTTACATTCGTTCTGCTTCGATCATCGTTAGTAGGTCGGGGGCGCATACCGTCTACGAGCTGATGGTGCTTGGCAAAAAGGCGGTCCTGATACCAATATCTTGGGTTTCTCACAACGAGCAGTATCTCAACGCCCAATTGGCCGCTAAGGAGATTGGCAGCTCAATCTTAGAGGAAAAGGATTTGACTCCGGACAGTTTATATCAAGCTATCATAGAATTATCTAAGAAGCCTGTAAAAAAAGCTTCCGTCAAACTAGTAACCAATGCTGCTGACAAAATTGCCCAAATCATCCGTCAATCGATCTAAACGTTTCAAGAGCCTCCTCCCACTCTTATTATTTATATTGTTTCTTTTTCTAGCTAACAGTCTCTTCATTATCAACAAAACTGAGTGTCAAATCAATTGGGAACTCTGTCCGCCGGAAATAATCCAAAAACTGGATAAATTAATCGGTTCAAACGTTCTATTCTTGAACCAAAAACAGCTATCGAGAGAGCTGGTCGATTTGTTATCGGCCGAAAAAGTCGGTATTGGTTTTAAAATGTTTAACACTCTCAAAGTAAATTTGGACGGTGGCAATCCACCTGTCCTTACGATGGTTTTTCTAGTTAAAGATTTACCCATTATTTCAATGGATGCAGATCCTGGGTCAACCGAGTCCGCCAACTGGCCCAAACCTTCAGAGGAACTTGAGACATATATCCAAAACGCTAGCTCAAGTAGTTTTGGTATATGGGATAATGGTCGTATGACACCGGTGGCTACGGATGAATCAAAGGTAAAATACATTCTTTCCAAAAAGCCGGACGAAGAGACGGTCAGATCTCTTTATCGGTTCATAAAAATAGTAAACAAATATCTTAACGTTAAGACGATTCTCATCCTGGGTCAGAGAGTTTTCTTGAGTCAGACGGGCCAACCTGATATTATTGTTACTGTACCTTTCGATGAGGGCCGAGTAAGTGAGGCAATTAAGTCCTACTCTTATCTTGTTACTCTTAAGAAAGATGCCAAAGTGGTTGATTTACGATTTAAAAACCCTATCATAAGATAATATGGCAAAAATGCAGGGGATAAATGCAATAGATATAGGGTCGAGCAAAATAACTTGTTTGATCTCAGTACCATCGCAGGATAGTTCAAAAATAAATGTTGTTGGTGTTGCTACGGTACCCAGTAAGGGAGTTCGCAAAGGCCAAATAGTCAACATTGAAGAGTGTGTCAGTGCCATTACCGATTGTGTCGAGTCTGCCGAACGAATGGCCGGTATTGGTGTTGATGCAGCCTATGTCTCAATTTCGGGGGAGCAGATTGCTTCCCAGAACTCTCACGGCCTAGTAGCGATTAGAGAGGCAGAAGAAGAAATTACTTCAGAAGATGTCTTTAGAGTAATCGAAGCCGCCAGAGCCGTTTCCCTTCCCAGTTCGCGAGAAATTATCCACGTGTTACCAATAGAGTTTATTGTTGATAGTCAAAAAGGTATTAAAGACCCTACGGGTATGTCCGGTGTTCGTTTGGAAACTGAGGCCCACCTTATTACCGGTCTTTCGCCTTCAATCAAGAATGTTACCAGGTGTGTCAGTGAGCTAGGAGCCAACGTTTCTGGCCTGGTCTTCACCGGATTAGCATCGGCAGAGTCTGTGTTGTCCGAAACCGACAAGGAGCTTGGTGTAATTCTGGTGGATATCGGAGGCGGCACTACCAGCGTCTGTATTTATCTTGAAGGATCGTGTGTTTATTCATCGGTACTTCCTATTGGAGCCAAGAAAATTACTGACGACATTGCCATCGGCCTACAGATAAGTGTCGACAGTGCGGAAAAAATTAAACATTTCGTTAGTCGTCCAAAACATGAAAGGGACGAGGATGAACAAAAAGTCACAGATGAAATAGATCTTCTGAAGCTCGGTATCAGCGAAGACGTCAAAAAAGTTTCCCGCAAAACTATCAGTGAAGGTATTATTAGGCCACGCCTGAATGAAATTTTTTCCATGGTGAACAATACTTTCAAACAATCAGGGCTTGAAGGTCAGACACCCGCCGGTGTTGTTTTAACCGGTGGCGGTTCTCTTACTATTAATTGTACTGAAAGTTGTCGAAGAGTTATGCAGCTACCAGCCAAAATTGGAACCCCAAACGGTTTATCCGGGATGGTCGAAGAAATATCCACCCCGATCTCCTCAGTCGTTGTTGGATTGGTTCTTTACGGCTACAAAAGAAAAGATGAAATTCCCTCTAGTGGAATAAAGCTATCTGGTATGATAAAGAGAATTCCCGGCAAACAATTTGTTGGGAAGGCGGTTGAATTTATAAAATCTTTCTTACCATAAAGTGGGTCTAGTCAAACCAGATACAAATACTTTTGCCAAGATCAAAGTTCTTGGAGTTGGTGGAGGCGGCAATAACGCCATCAATTCTATGATCTCTTCCGGAAAAATCAAGGGCGTTGAGTTTATTGCTGTAAATACCGACATGCAAGCTTTGTTGGCTAGTAATGCCGATATAAAATTACAAATTGGTGAAAAAAGCACCAAAGGGCTTGGATCAGGGTCAAATCCGGAGGTGGGCCAAATGGCCGCAGAAGAATCCCGGGAAAAAATTAAGGAAGTTCTCTCAGGAGCCGATATGATCTTTATCACTGCCGGCGAAGGTGGCGGTACCGGTACTGGTGCCGCACCGATTATCGCCGAAATCGCCAAAAAAGATATCGGGGCTCTTACAGTCGCGGTCGTGACCAAGCCGTTTCTTTTTGAGGGAGCTCGCCGCAGAGTACAGGCTGAAGAGGGGATTGAAAAGCTAAAGGAAAATGTCGATACACTGATAATCATTCCTAACCAAAGACTTATGGACGTGGTCAAGAAGGATCAAACTCTTCTGGATGCTTTCAAAACGGCCGATTCGGTTCTCGGACAAGGAGTTCAAAGTATCTCTGACTTAATTACTATTCCTGGGCTTGTAAACGTTGATTTTGCAGACGTAAAATCGGTCATGACCAACGCCGGTTCCGCTCTCATGGGGGTTGGTCGTTCGTCCGGAGAAAAACGGGCTATTATTGCTGCCAATGCCGCCATTAGTTCTCCATTACTTGAGGTAAGTATAGATGGCGCCAAAGGCATCCTCTTTAACATCGCGGGAGGAGAGAACCTGACCCTTTCGGAAATTAATGAAGCTTCCTCTATCATCACACAATCTGCCGATCCGGACGCTAATATCATTTTTGGTACTACCATTAGAGAAGATCTAGGGGAGGACATTCAAATTTCCGTGATTGCCGCCGGCTTCGATAGTATTCGTCACTTTAATTCTACCGCCCCTTCCAATACTTACTTTAAACCGATCGTTTCCGAATCCACATCAGCACCCCAAGACTCAACTTCAGAGATAGTTGATCCTCCCAAGAGTTCTCCTGCCGGTAAATACAAACTTCAGCATGACGAGGTCAGTATCGAGGACGATCTCGACATACCCACCTTCCTTCGCAACAAGTTCTAAACATCTTCGTCATTGCGAACCCACCGCGCGGCGGGTGTGGCAATCCAGGCAGTCGCCGCCCTGATAGGGGAGTGCACCATCTCCGTCGACCGCATCAAAGGATAGAACCTAATGAAAATGGTTCGAAAATGGTCCCCCTCCACGGGCGGGCAGGCATCCAGCGAGGGGTGTGTGGCTTGACATTCGGGTAATATTTGGTTTAATGAAAGTATTCGGTTATTATTCGGTAATCGTCATTGCGAGTTTCGTACTCGAACCGAAGCAATCTGTATTTTGTCATTCCCGACCTGATCGGGAATCCATAAAATAAATACCGAATTATGAATTAATTTGATGGATCCCCGCGTTCGCGAGGATGACAGAAAAATTCTTTATTAAAACTATGATTCAAAAAATATCCGCACCGGTCTCGGTCGAAACCATTTACGATCATCGCAAACGTACTGTTACACCTCGTCGTATTTTTTGGGATGGTCAGATTTTTCGGATTGCCCAAGTTGGTCTTCATCATACTTTTCGTGAAGGTCGAACTTTATTTCACATTTTTTCGGTTACTGCTCAAAATTTATCCTTCAGATTAAGATTGGACACCGATTCATTATTTTGGACTTTAGAAGAAATCTCCGATGGGCTTACCAATTAGGCCTGCCCGCCTGGGTGGGTTGGATTTTAATTCTGCTCCATCCACGGTCATGCACGTCGACCTCAACTCCTGTTTTGCTACTATCGAACAGCAGGCCAACCCGCTTCTTCGCGGTAAACCTATTGCTGTCACCGCCTACGATAGTCCCAATGGCTGTATCCTCGCCCCTTCAGTCCAAGCCAAGGAGCTCGGTATCAAAGTCGGTATGCGTGTTAAAGACGGACGCCTGCTTTGTCCTGGTCTTATTGTTCTGTCTTCCGATCCGGACAAATATCGGGCCGTTCACCTTGGTCTGAAAAAAATTCTGTCTATCTACACTCCTGATCTTGCCCCAAAATCCATTGACGAATTCGTTTTGAATTTTGCCGGCACTCCGGCTTTCACCAGGGGTTTGTTTACCATTGGTCAAGAAATCAAGAATCGTATCAAGGAAAAAGTAGGGGACTACCTAACGGTTTCAATTGGTCTTGGGCCCAATCGCTTTCTCGCCAAGACGGCCAGCAACCTTCACAAGCCGGACGGTCTCGATGAAATTAATAAAGACAATTTTTTGAGAATATATGAGAGTCTTATTCTTACGGATCTTACCGGCATAGCCAGACAAAATGCTATCCGTTTAAACTCGGCCGGCATTTACACAGTTTTAGATTTTTTTAACGCCGACTTGCGAACTTTGCGGGCGGCTTTCCATTCCATCTCGGATTATTACTGGTTCGTTCGCCTTAGGGGCTGGGAAGTAGACGATGTTGATTGGGGGGTGAAGAGCTTCAGCCACTCTTATGCCCTTCCCAAGTTTCTAACCAAGCCGGAAGAATTAGCCCCCATTCTGACCAAATTAGTGGAAAAACTGGGTTTTCGCATGCGGCGAGAGGGCTTTCAGGCTAAAGGTGTTCACTTGGGTTTGTTGTTTCGCGACCACGAATTTTGGCACCAGGGCCTCAGACTAGATCAACCCCTCTTTTTGAGTCAGGATATTTACAGGGTAGCTTACCGCTTGCTTTCACATTCTCCCTATCATCTACCAGTTCGCAACTTAGCCGTTTCTTGTTTTGATCTTTCGGGAAGAGATTGTTTGCAACTGGGCTTGTTTGAAGACAAGATAAAAAAAGAATCTTTGGTATCGGCGATAGACAATATTAACGATCGGTGGGGAAACTTTGTCATTACTCCAGCCATGATGGCCAATACAGGGAACGCCATTCAAGATCGGATAAGTTTTGGTAGGTGATTTAGTGCTTCTCGTACAAAGCTTCACCGGCTATGGCGTCTGCTTTAGTTGGGTGGATGGTTCCTGCAGGGTGATTGGCTGGGGAGTAGACGGTGTATAGCTTCAAGGGCTCGGACATGGAGGTATTAATAATGTTGTGATTTGTTCCCGAAGGTACGATTACTACATCGTTTGCCTTAAAAATTGTTTCTTCTCCATTCAGGATTGCTTTACCCTGTCCGGCCTCGAATCTGAAAAATTGATCGACACTAGGATGAACTTCCATGCCTATTTCTTCTCCCGGCAAAAGACTCATTAACACAAGCTGAGAGTGGGGTGCCGTGAAGAGTACCTTTCTGAAATTTGTATTTGCGATAGTTTCTGCTTCGATATCGGTGTGGTATCCGGTCATATTCGTTATTTATTGATAATAACCCATCTTACCTTAGTTTTACTCGACTTGTATCCAGTCACATATCGTGCCTGGTCGAGCGTAAGCAAAACCGCCCATTTAGATTTGACAAAAGACCTATAATAGAGTATAATTCCAAAACTATGAAAAAATTTATTTTATCGATCCTCATAGCTATTATCATCGGCAAACCGGAAATCCCGGCTATTTCCCCTATGGCTAAAAACTTCAGTCAAGAAGTGCTTTCTGTTAAAGAAATGAATATGGAATACCGTTACCCCGTAGCCTCGGTCAGCAAGATTTTTAAGGAGAATATTCTTCTTAATTTGGCCTATTTGGACGGAAGGGTGACCAAAGCCCAAGATATCAATTGGGACGAGATCACCAAACCATTTCAATCAGAGTTTACCCTGAATCCTAATGAAACGTTTGCTTTCCATGACGCAGTCACGCCTCAATTTAAAAACACGGTAGTGGTAACTACCAAAGCCCGCTTCAATAAGCAAGATGGTTTCAAGACTGATGGTTATCTCTACGGAGATGGTGTTTGCCAGCTCGCCTCCTTCATCAATATGGCTGCAAGAGACGCGAAGTTGGACGTGGTTCAGTACACCAACCATGATTTTGCGGCCATTCCTGAAGTACCCAAAATATATGGAGTAGCCATTTACCTTAATCCGAACAATCGGGCTGCCAGTGCCAGAGAAAATCTGTATGTTACCAACAACCAAGATAAACCGGTCACTTTCCGTTTTAATTATCAAAATGGACAGTTAAAGATTACGGTGTCCAAAGTGGTTTGATCTCATATTTTTGGACCCAAGAAAAAAGCCACCTATCTGTAAGGATGAGGCGGCTTTTTTCTCTGCTTTACACCGGCTACCATATACCGGACTTTTAGATTTCTTAGCTTGTAATCCGGGCGGACTCTTACAATCCGCTTTCTCTTGGCAGACAACACACGTACCTCAGAGCAGGTCTAGGATCCCTAGGCTGTATTGTCACTTAAAAGTGCGGTGTACCAATAAGGGCTTATACCTATACCCTTATATGTGGGATTAATTACAATGTAGAACTTATTCTATGAATTGTCAATATTTCTCTTCGGCAACTAAATATTGATATAATGTCTAATTGGGTTTGAAGCCGGAAAATATGCATATGTCCAAAGAAAAACATCTAATCAAAGAGGTCGAAGCGTCTCCGAACTTTCCTATTTTGGAAAAACAGTTACTGGACCATTGGTACCGATCCGGTATCGTGGAAAAATATTTGTACAAGAACGATGCCTCCACCGAAAAATTTTATTTTCAAGATGGACCCATCACCGCCAACAATCCCATGGGGGTTCATCACGCCTGGGGAAGGACTTATAAAGATCTCTGGCAACGCTACAAAAATATGCGCGGTTTCAAACAGAGATTCCAAAATGGCTTTGACTGCCAAGGTTTATGGGTAGAAGTTGAGGTAGAAAAAGAGTTGGGCTTTCACTTTAAAAAGGATATCGAAGCATATGGAGTGGCTTCTTTTATCCAGCATTGCAAAGACCGAGTAATCAAGTACTCAGGAATCCAGACCGAACAAAGTAAGCGCCTTGGTTATTTTATGGACTGGGACCATTCATATTTCACCATGTCCGACGAAAACAACTACATGATCTGGTACTTTCTCAAGGTCTGTTCTGAGAAAGGTTGGATCTATAAAGGTCACGACTCAGTTCCTTGGTGCCCTCGTTGTGAAACTGCTATTTCTCAGCACGAAATGCTTACCGAGGATTACAAGGAGCTCACTCATAAATCAATATATCTCAAACTACCCTTGGTTGGTCGAGAAAGAGAAAGCCTTTTGGTTTGGACCACTACTCCCTGGACTATTCCAGCCAACATTGCTGTCGCCGTAGATGAAAAGTTTGATTATTCCTTGGTGGAAAGTGTTACGGGTGATAAGTTATGGGTATTAAAGGATTTGATCGAAACTGTATTCAAAGGTGAATACAAACAAGTAATAAAAACAATCAAGGGAAAAGAGCTGGTCGGGCTTCATTACACCGGTCCGTTCGATAAAATATCTTCAGTCAACAAAGTAGCTCAAACATATCCTGATAAATTTCACCTTGTCATCGCCACAGACTCGCTGATTCTTCCAATCAGCAACACCGAAGGCACTGGTCTGGTTCATACCGCCGTTAGTGCTGGCACAGAGGATTTCGCCCTGGGAAGGAAATATGGTCTGCCAATGATACCGATTATCGCCGACAACGCCGATTATTTGCCTGGTTTAGGCTTTTTATCCGGTCAAAATGCCAAAAAACATCCCGAAATAATTCTCGATTTTTTGACGGGACAAGACAAGGTAGGAGAGAATTGGGTTTTTAGGGCTGAAAACTACACCCACCGTTACCCCGCCTGTTGGAGGTGTAAAACAGAACTTGTTTGGAAAGTGGCCGATGAGTGGTATATCTCGATGGATAAAGTAGACCCAGGTGATAAAAAAGGAAGGACTCTTCGACAAAAAATGATCAACGTGGCCGAGAAAATTACCTGGAAACCGGAATTTGGACTCGACCGCGAACTTGACTGGTTAAACAACATGCACGACTGGCTTATCAGCAAGAATCGTTATTGGGGTTTGGCTCTGCCCATCTGGGTTTGTGATAAGTGCGAAAAATTTGAAGTGATAGGAGGCAAAGATGAACTAAAATCCAGAGCTATTTTTGGTTGGGACAAATTCGAAGGACATACACCTCATAAACCATATATTGACGAGGTCAAAATCAAACATCACTGCGGCGGCACCATGACTAGAATTCTCGATGTTGGGAACCCTTGGTTGGACGCCGGCATCGTCCCTTTCTCCACTTTGGTGGACCCCGAAACCGGTAAGCTCAGCTACACATCAGATAAAAAATACTGGCAAAAGTGGTTTCCGGCTGACTTCATTACCGAATCTTTTCCGGGCCAGTTTAAAAATTGGTTTTACTCAATGATAGCTATGAGTACGGTCCTAGAAGATACTAATCCTTTTGAAAATGTTTTAGGTTTTGCCTCCATGCTCGGTGAAGACGGTCGAGCTATGCATAAGTCATGGGGAAACTCGATCGAATTTAATGAAGCCGCCGACAAGATTGGCGTAGATGTCATGCGATGGGCTTTTACGAGACATAATCCGGAAAGGAACCTCCTTTTTGGTTTCAAGATGACTTCGGAAACCAAGCGACTCTTCCACATGCTTTTATGGAATTCCTACCGCTTTTTTGCCAATTTTGCTTCCTTGGAGAGTTGGCAACCGGAAATTGAATTTGAGCATCTGCCCTGTAAGCTGGATCTTTGGATCTTAAATAGATTAGATCAAATGGTTTTGGAAGTCACGGCCGGATTGGAGAAATATGACGCCTTTTCCGCCGCGGCAACAATTGAGGGATTCGTCTCCGATCTATCAACCTGGTATATCCGTCGTTCTCGAGATCGTGTTGGCCCCAGCGCTCAAGATAAGGATGACAAAGAAACCTGCTATCGTACTCTCAGAACGGTCTTCGATTGTTTGTCCCGTGTTCTGATGCCCTTTACTCCCTTTATGGCCGACATGATCTATACCAACATCACCGGAGAAGAATCTGTTCACCTCGCTGACTGGCCTCTGGTAACTACTGAAGAAATTATCGACAAAAAATTAATTGAGAACATGTCTTTGGTTCGAAGAGTCTGTGAGATGGGACATGCCATTCGAAAGACAGAAGGCGTCGCTGTCAAACAACCGTTGTCAGAATTTACGATAATTGGACCAAAAACAGAATTGGAAAACGAGAAGGAGCTGATTCAATTAATCAAAGATGAGCTCAACGTACTGTCGGTCGAGTTTAATACAGGTAAGGAGCTTTCGGTAAACCTAGATTTAAAACTTACACCTGAGCTTATTGCAAAAGGCCAAACTAGAGAAATAATTCGTTCCATTCAGGAGGCCAGGAAACTTGCCGGTTGCCGCCTGGATGAAGTTGTGTCCGTTACCCTGCCGACTTGGCCGAAGGAGTACGAAGACGAAATTAGAAGAAAAACTTTGGTCAACAATATTATCAAGGGAGATATAATTAAGATCTCCAGAAACTAATGCATCAAAATAAAGGGCTTTTGTTTTCAGCCTTGATTTTAATTGAGGTTCTGAGTTTGATTACAATTTGGAGTACAGCCCCCGAACTTTTCATGTCACAACTTGCCTTCGTAATCGTCGGTATTATTGTTGTCTATCTATTGGGAAAATCTGATATCCTCCTTTTGCTAAGTTTAGGAAAAACCTTTTACATCATCAGTCTTATTTTGTTGATACTCACTATGTTGGTAGGCAAGAACATCAGAGGATCGGTTCGTTGGATTGATCTGGGTTTCTTTAATTTGCAGACCTCCGAAATTATTAAGCCACTTCTGGCTATATTTTATTCCTCCTACTTGGCTAAGTTAAATAAAATTAACTGGAAGCAGCTGTTTATTTTCTTAGGTATCGCTTTCATCCCTGTAATTTTAGTTGCAATTCAACCTGATCTAGGGTCTGCTCTGGCATTAATCTTTTTACCCCTTGCCCTATTGACAGTTTCTGGACAGCTTAGGAAGATCCTGATAATGGGAACTGTCTTTGTGGCCATAGCCCTGCCTTTGGAGTCAAAACTCCTCAAGCCATACCAGCGTCAAAGGATAGAGACATTTATCAACCCATACTCAGACCCCAAGGGGGCTGGCTACAACGTTATCCAATCAACCATAGCCGTCGGTTCGGGAAAGATAATTGGTAAGGGGGTTAAGCTTGGAACCCAGTCTCACCTTAATTTTTTGCCTGAGAGACACACTGACTTTATTTTTGCTTCATATGTGGAAGAGTTTGGATTGGTGGGTTCTTTAGCCTTGTTTCTTTCCTATATAGTTCTTTTTCGAAGCTGTTTATATGGTGTCAAACGCCTGCGCGACAATCAGCAAACGCTTTTATCACTTTCAATATTTTTCTTATTCCTTTTTCAATTTTTGGTCAACGTGGGCATGAACCTTGGAATTATGCCTGTCACTGGTATCACCTTGCCTCTTTTTTCCTATGGCGGAAGCTCGCTGCTAAGTTTTGCCATTTTGGTTGGCTTGCTGAACCGCCAGCTTGATCTAATTACCCCTTTTGAGATATAATAGCGCACATGGCAGACAAAACTACATACGCAGTCATTCAACTTGGTGCAAAGCAATTCTTGGTTAAGGAAGGCGATAAGGTCGTGGCTGAAAAAATAGATATTAAAGATGGTGAGACTCTGAATGTAAAGGAAGTCTTGCTTAGCTTCGACGGTGAAAAGACCAAGATCGGCGAGCCGTATTTGGAAAAAGCTTCAGTAGACCTAGTCATGGAAGGTACCAAAAAGGGCGAAAAAATTCGCATTGCCAAATTCAAAGCTAAATCCAGATACCGCCGTGTCACCGGTCACCGACAGCTCGAGAGCCATTTTACTGTCAGGGCTATCAATCTCTAAATCACATGCGCTTCATACTCTTCGTCGGTGCCAGCAATACTTTGGCGGAGTTCGAAATTGAGGCTCAGATCAAAGGTGCCACCCTCCTTCAGCCGAATATATATTTATTTGAGTCATCTGAAGCCGATACCGCCCAAAAAACCGCCTCAAAACTTGGTTGTAGTATCAAACTGGCTCAAGAACTGCGAGGAGTATTACCCTCATCTCAGTCAATTGCCGATCTTGTCAAATCAAAAAACTTTTCAGTTACGATCTTGGATGGTTTCAAGGACTCCCCCCAAATAAATCAAGAAATCAAGGAGGTTCTCCAAAAAGGACGTTTCATTCTTTCCAAAGATCAGTTCGGACTTTCTCCCGTGCTGTTAAAAAAACACAAAATCGATGAATTCTTTATTGACCAAAAAAATGAAGAGGTTTGGCAAACAGTTTGGATTCACGATTTTGAACATTGGATTCAAAAAGATCGCCACATGCCTTTCGCCAACGCCAAAGCCGGCATCCTTCCACCCAAAATAGCTAGAAGTATGATCAATATGGTGCCCATGGAACCAAACGGCAAACTGCTTGTAGATCCTTTCTGCGGATCCGGCCGCATTCTGGTTGAGGCGGCGGAGCTGGGCTTTACTGTGGGTGGGGGGGATATTCTTGCACAGCAAGTTAAAGAAACAAAGGTCAATCTGGACTCCTTGAGCTATTCAGCTCGGTTGGAAGTTCTCGATGCCACCCACCTCTCAGACAAATTCCGCCAGGTAGATGCCATTGTGACAGAGCCTTTTTTGGGTAAACCGAACTTAAGGCCAGATCAGATCAGGTACCTGGTACCAGGCCTACAAAAACTCTATCTAGGGTGTCTTAAGAACTGGTTGGAAGTACTGAAGCCGAGTGGGTATGTGGTCATAGTCTTCCCCAGTTTTGATGATGGCAAACATATCTATAAGACAAGCGGCATCATTGACGGGAAGCTGGAATTGAGTTACAATCTCCTCAAACGAGATATTCTATATTCCCGTCCCAACGCGGATGTTAGGCGCGAAATCGTCGTCCTACAAAAAAAGTGATCGTCATTGCGAGTCTCGTAATCGAGCCGAAGCAATCTCGCTCCACCCGTCATTGCGAGTCTCGTAACCGAGCCGAAGCAATCTATAAAATATAAAATATTAAATCTAAAATTTAAAATATCTAACATATGGCACACGTTAAATCCGGTGGAGCAACCAGACAGCATGCTCAGCGAGCAGGTAAAAGACTAGGGGTCAAAATATACGGCAGTCAGGCCGTCAAAACTGGTCAAATTATTGTCCGACAAAGGGGAGCCGATTTCCATGCAGGATTAAACACCGAACTTGGAAGAGACTTCACGCTTTTCTCCCTTAAAGAAGGCACTGTCAAATACAGAAAATTGCAAGGCGTTAATTACATTGATGTAATTGCAAAATAAATGGACGATCAACCGGTTGCCATACTCCCGATAGACTATTTACAACCGAACCCTCTTCAGCCCAGAGGTGTCATCACTCCCGAATCTCTTTCCGAACTTATTGATTCCATCAAAACTCACGGTATTATCCAGCCACTCGTCGTCGCTCATACTCCTGCCGGCTACCAAATTATTGCTGGGGAACGTCGTTGGCGAGCCTCTCGCTTAGCGGGACTCAAAGACGTGCCAGTTCGCATCATCGAAACTTCACCGCAGGGCATGTTGGAGATGGCCATTGTCGAAAACGTCCAAAGAACCGATCTCAATCCTATCGATCGCGCCAACTCCTTTGACCGCTTAATTAGGGAATTTAATTTGGGAAACTCTGACATTTGTCAAAGAATCGGGAAAAGTCCTGCCTTTGTCAGTAACACTCTCAGACTTTTGGAATTACCGGACGCTTTAAAAGACGGTCTTATTTCTGGAGTAATCTCTGAAGGCCATGCAAGGGCATTGGCCGCCATCCCCGACACTCAATTGATGATTGATGCCTACAAAATTATTCTTCGAGAAGGCGGGTCTGTCAGAAGGGCTGAGGAGCTTTCTCGCCGCTTCAAAAAGAGTATGCACAAGTCCAAGCCCCAGGACGGTTTTAACACCAAGACTGTTAATGAATCTATCGATAGTATGGCCAGTGAAATTGAAAAATCAATTGGTGAAAATGCCCACGTCAAAATGCGCCGATCCAGAGTCGAAACTGCGATTCATATCGTCTTGAAAGGAAACCCTGAAGAAACAGAAAAACAAATTCAAAAAATTCACGACTCTTTGGTATCAGAATCCTCGACTCTGCCTCCCGTCATTGCGCCTCAGCCTTTAGCCCCGGACCTGGATCCGGGGGACGCGGCAATCTCCGACTCAAACAGCGACACCTCTGGGGAAGCTGAAAGTACCTACACAAACCCCTTTGAGCCCTTTTCCGATTCTTCACCAATGTCAGTCGGGGATACCAAAATAGATCAAAACAACACCAGAGAGTATTAGTCTACGATGTACGCTTCCCGTAGATTAGTTTAGGAATTTTTGAATTCGTTGTAGGGTTCGTTGTTCTGTTCCATGTTCACCACCTTCAGCACCTTTATCTCTTAAAATGAACAGCGATATTGAAATGAAGTTGATCACGATAAAAAGAGACACAATCAAATATACTCGAGCCAAACTCTTCACGCTTATTCGCAAAAGCAATTTACCCAGTAACAACCCAAAAAATACCATAGAGGATAAATACATCCTCCCCCCGTAGGCGGCAGCCACCCAGCCCCCTTGAACCGTAATAATACAAAATTGCATCACCAGAAACGAGAAGGGATAGAGCAAATTTTTTGCTTCCTTTTTGACCACCAAGTACAAAAAGAAGATATACAATACCGCGAGAAGCGGGATACGGGTAAACAAACCGGTAACCGGATTAAATAAACTCCCCAAAATACTTGGTACTTGTCTTGCCTGAAATGTTTCAAACAACCCACGGATATATGTTTGCCTTAGAGGGTTGTCAAAAACCATGCTCCAATGAATCGCCAGAGGCATAATTCCAAATAAAAACCCAATCAAGAATTTTGATACAACTTTTAATTTCAAATTATGAGAGCGAAGTATTTCTGTTACCCAAAGGATTACTATCACCGAGTCTTGGATCCTCGTAATAGTCATTAGCCCTGCCATCAAGCCTAGCAGAAGATGGTTATTCGACCCTTTGTCGTTAAAAAATAGGTAAAAGAACACAGTTGCTAGAAAAAAGGAAGCAAAATGAGAATTGATGACATCAAAACTGCCGTAATATAAGAGATTGGTAGATAAAAATATTGTCATAGCACTGACTACACTAATCCTTGAATTTCGAGTCTCAAAATAGATAATTTTCTCCAAAAAATAGATTCCGCATACGGTATAAAAAATAGCCCCAAGGCCTGAAAATATTTGGTACCAGTCCCCATACCCATTGGTAGTAAGATTGGCGCCAAAAAGATTTAAGGCCATCGAGATAAGATGAGCTAAGAGATAAAATGGCAAGAGAAGTACCGCCACCCCGGTACCGTAGAAATTTTCTGCCTTTCCACTTTCTGAAGTGGAAACAATCTGAACTACTGGAGATTCAACGCCTGTATCAAAATTATTGTGTTCGTGGTCATAGATATGTTTGTATTCATTGGTGTAATCCCAATCCCGATCGATTATCCAGCTATGGAGATGAGAGTAATAGCCGATACCGTCACCATAAACAGCTTGGCCGGAAATGGCGTAGTGAATTAGGAATATAAGTACCGCAAACAGAAATAGGCATAGATAAATATATTTCATGAAATCTGAGTATATCAACAAACTACTACTCTGTTACCACTGGTTCGTCTTTGGCTTTTACAGGGTTCATTACCAAGCCAGCCACATTTGATGGCCAGTATCTGAAAAATACTTTCCCCACGATATTCCTATAAGGTACTGGACCCCAATCTCGGCTATCTGATGAATGATCCCGATTGTCACCGAAAGTAATTACTTCATCCTCCTTAACTAAATACTCTTCTCCATCGTGTAGAAACTCACCTGGGGCGGTAGTATATTCCGAAGGAAGGTAAAATTCGTCGAGCATCTGGCCGTCTATAAGCACCCTACCATTGTTTACCATCACGGTTTGTCCTGGGGTGGCAATTATTCTCTTTATAAAGTCGAAATCCTCGTTTATTGGAGCCTTGAAGACGATTACATCTCCGTCCCTTGGTGCTCGCGTTCTGTAGGTTACCTTATCGGTCAAAAGATACTCTTTATCTTTGAAAGTAGGAAACATCGAGCTTCCCTTTACCTGGTGTGGCTGCATTAGGAACAGATAAATTACCACAAAAACCGAGGCTGAAATGACAAAAGCCTCAACAAACTCATAGACAATATGAACCAGCTTCCGGAAGAAAGACATAAATTAAGTTTAACTGGGGTCGTCCGATTATTCAACTTCTGGTTGTGTTTGTGGTCGCGACTGGATTCGAACCAGTGACCCCCGCAATGTGAATGCGGTGCGCTAACCAGCTGCGCTACGCGACCAATCTACACCCATAATTATATCAGCCATGGGCTTTTTCGCGCCGTTCCCTGTCCTATTTCTATTTGGTTATCGAAAATTGATAATTATTTAGGATGTATACTGGCGGCTCGTTTTCGACGATTTTTACTTCCTCGTAGTTTTTCAGTAATTTACTGATTTCATCCGGAGGAAAATAGGGAAAATGGATTTTATCAATAAATAAAAAGGTTGGTAGCCGATCTTGAAACGAGTCAACTAATTCCGTGTACAGAATCGGCGACTGCTCCATCCAGGGGAGATAAAAGAGAAACTTGTTGAACGGGATGATGTTTGTTTGTTGATAAAGTAAAGTGTGAGCCGGCAGGGTAAATAAAGTATCACCGGTAGCTTTGATTGAATTTAAGTAATTTACCACCGGACTCTTATCGGCATATCTAATCACCATTTTCCCCGCCTGCTTCTGATTTGGAAAATAGTCTGATGGATTCATTAGAAACATGAAAAGGGGAACAAGAAGTACAAGATTCCACAAGAATCCTTTCTGCCTGATAGCACCAAAGTATTTGTACCAACACAATGCGCCTAGTGCCGCTACCCAGGGTAATGCGTGAAAATCCAACACGTTATTTAGTCCCGGTACACTTCTATACCCAATCATTCCAAGAAGAAGGCCAAAGATTATCAGAGTCCTAAACTTGATTCTTTTAAAATCAAAAATAAAAAGAAACAAAACAAGAAGCTGAATAGAGATATTCTTTGTTGTCAATGACAAATTCTTCATTACTAACGCTGGTGCCAAGAACACCTTAAGTGTATATTTGACGGGATTGTTAATTAAGAGTGGAGCATAGGTCTGTACGTTGTAGCCAAAGAATTGAGTCGCAAATCCACGGACATCTATTTTGACCAAAGTCCACACTACCGGTATTAGAAACGCGACTAGCCATAAAACGATATATTTTGGCTTTAGACGATTGAACCATAAAAATCGACAGGAGGTTGACAATATCAAAGGCCATAGTGGTGATAATAAAACAGCTATAAGCCCGGTAGAAAAACCGGACAAGAGGGGATGTGTTTTTCTTTCCGTTACAAACGTCAACAATAAATAGACCATTGGGTATATCACTAAATTTTCGGCCTGAAATAGACCATGGAGGTAGCTTGCTCGCAAGAGTTCCACGACCAACACTAACCACACTGAAAATGGGCCCCACACCGATACGAGAACCACTGCCCAAACATAATTCCAAATCGTAATAAATGTTCTGTGAACATAAACGCTTTGATCAGTTCCTGTTGGCTGAAAAGTTCTGTCCAAGACTTCGCTTATTAAATAAGCTCCCGGTAAATGGTGTGTGAATATCTCTTTGGACATCTGCAAATTATTTCTGGACATTAAAAAACCGGAGACAATATTGTCATCTTCATCGTGGGTATTGATGAAAGAGTAAGATGCTCGACTAAGGTTGAGAATCGTTGCAAAGATCAAGGTTACAAATAGATAAGGTAATGCTCTTTTCATGGTTCGTTTTTCTTGTTGCAAAACGGATCAAAGTCCTTTTTGAAAATCGGCCAGAGAAAATCAATCCGCCAAATATTCTGAGGCACAATATACTCAGGTATAAATCTGTTCTCAAGGCATGATCCGGGATGAGTTGAGTTTAGTTCGGCGAAATAAGCCCTCGTTTGCTGGGGCCTAACAACCCAGGGTTTGGCCCAACTTTCGAAGCCTGTCCAAGACAGTGGTATATGGACCAGAAATATTGACATAATCAAAACTCTTTTTATTCCAGTTAGCTTCATCCTGTATAACAGCACCGCTACCCCTATTAATAAGAAAGAAAGAGGGAAGTATGCATAATAGTTGGCCAGGGCATGTTCAATGCCGAACTTCCACCTGGGAACGGCCAGAGTTACGAAGCTACCAACGGCAACAATAAATCCAAACAAAATATGGTTATCAAGCAACTTTCGGCGAGATCTATAAATTAGAGTCAACACCAATACTATGAGTATCGAAACGACACTCGCTCTCAAATTTTCACCAGGCCAGAGCCACCTACCCACGACAGTTTTGCTCAAACCCATTATCATAAAATTGATTATTGCCGGTGGGTTGGAAAGCCAAGTTTTAGGATCGGTGTGCACCGAGAGGTTGCTTCCTACTAAAGAAAGGTAAATGATACCGAGTGTCATCTGTGCCGCAATTAAAGTGTACCCAATATGATTAACTCTCTTCTTCAGATAATCAAATCCGAAAACCAGAAACGGCCAAATTGGCCACGTCAAACCAATGCCCCAACTCAGGCCCGGCAGTATCGACAAAATATATAACACCGGAACCAATACTTTTGACTTAGGTCTCTCAATAATTTTTAAGATGACCCAATAGGAGAGGAGGGCAAATATTGTGGCCAGAAAAAACATCTGTCCGGTGATCCACCATACCACGGTAAACCAGCTCGAATTTATCACCATGCCCCATACCGGCACACTCGCCCAAACAAAAGACTTGGTCAATCGATAAGTAATCGAGAACATCAAACTCAATACAATTACATGGAGCACTATATTCATCAGCAGATAGGCAGGATAAGTAGTTCCAAACCATAACCACTCAGCTCGTAATAGAGGCCAAAAGGTGATGTTTAGATGTTCATTATTCAAATGCCCGACTGTTTTCCAACCTTGCCAGTCAGCCACCACCGCCAGCTCGATTACGTCGTCCTGATGAAAAAAGGATCTAATCACTCCCTGTCGATACAGCATTACCACACTAAAGATCGTCAGAACCCATCCGATAACTACGTAGACTATATCTATTTTAGCTGTCCTCATAAAACACACCTATCATCTCACACGAACCGTAAACCTGCAGGGCCAGGCCCTGCAGGTCAGACCTCCTTCTTATTCAAGAGGTGGCGGACTATCAGATAAAGGAGAACAATTAGCAGAGACAGCCACCACCAATTAAAATTCTCTTTTATATCCTGAGCCTCACCCAGTACTTGGGGTAATGGATTTACTTTAGGGATTATGGGTGTTGGCGAAGATGTTGCCTCGGTCGTCTCGCCCAAAACTTCCTTGGTAATATTACTAATAATCTTCACCAAATTATCTTCAAACGAATTGACAAGCTTTGTTCCTTTGGTCGTAAAACTTTTTTCAGCACCAACCACTTCCGGAGAACCATGCGAAACTGCTCGATAGTAATAAGTTGTCCCTGCCGTTAGCCCTGTGATCGTGACTGTATGCGAAGTTACCTTGGGTGAATCATCTTTTTCGACGGTGGAGTTGGCATAGCCATAGTTTGGTGCGTCGCCCAAAATTGGGTGTGAGACTGTCTCATAAATCACCCGACTGGTGCTCGGATGATTGGTGTTCCAGACAATGGTTGCGCCTGTCTCACTCGGAGCGTTTACCATTTCATCTGAAATCTGTGGCGGTGGGTCAACTTTGATGTTTACTGTCGCCGTGTTACTATCGAGACTACCATCATTTATCTTAAAGGTGAATGAATCAGTGCCACTAAAACCGCCGTTTGGGGAATAAATAATGCGATTATTAGAAATGCTCCCAAGTGTTCCGTGGACCCCGTTTGAAACAATCGAATAAGTTAGGGAATTATCCTCCACGTCAGATCCGGACAATTCTATTGTAACGGGAACTTCCTGGCCTGTAGAAACGGAAACATCAATAGCTACAGGTGCGTCATTTATTGAATTAATAGTAACAGACACAGTTCCGATCCCAAATGGATTAGTCAAAAGGGGATCGAATAAAAGTGAGTCTCTAACTTTGAAAGTAAAAGAGTCTGTTCCGTGGTAATTATCTTCTGGCGTATAGGTAGCCAGATCGCCAGAAAGAGACACCGCTCCGTGAGAAGGAGAGGATATTATTGAATAGGTTAAAGTATTTTTCGGTAAATCGGTGTCTGTCGCAGTCAGACTTATTGCCTTCGAGATGTCCTCATCAGTTGAAACTGAGATGTCGTTTGCCGTAGGGAGCACGTTTACCTCATTTACAGTAATCGTAATTTCCTCTGAATCAGTGCTGTTTCCATCTGAAACGCTAATAGCAAAGGTATAGGTCCCCGGCCCCTGTGCCTCTGATGGGGTGAAAGAAAAGTCTCCCGTTGTCTGGTCAATTATCGCACCTGTGGGTGCACCAGTCAGACCAAAGATCAAGTCGGTGCTATCGGCATCTATGGCAATAGTCGTGAAGGACAGAGTCTTCAATTCATCAGTCGATTTACTCCCGATCGCACTCAAAACTGGTGGATTGTTCACAATCTCTATGGTCATATCCGACCCGCTAACTAGATATTTATCTACCTGACCAGCATTTTCCAGGTTACCCACCGCTCTATTCCACCATCCTTCATCCTCCACTTTTCCAACATGTAAAGTGTAGCTACCCAGTCCCGACTCCTTAACCTTGACCGAGAGATCTTCGTCTTCATAACCGGGCAAAATAAAAAGTTTGAATTCCGGAAAATATAGACCGAGCTCATCATTGCAATTAATCAATAATTTGTCACACACTTCCAAAGTTCCTGGGGATCGCAGTATGGCTACGAAGGACTTTCTTCGACTGTCTGTCTCTGAGGATACGGCAAAATCCGGATCAAGCTCTAGTTTCTGAAATATTTTTCCAATGTTATTTTGTGTGGAAAGTAAATCGCCATGCCAGCCGGTAAGCTTCTCTCCTGTACCAAAAGGTCCCACAGCACTCTCTTTCGTCACCGTTCCATCCCCAAGTGTTTTTCCAAAAGCATCCCCCTCTATGGGCTTGCCGTCTTCCCACTTTCCTTCCAGACTATCAGCATCACTTCGCGTGGTGATCTTGATATTATTTTTAGTGACATTAATATCTTCACTCCAAAAAGGAGTTAGTTTATCTCCCAAGGCACCAACATTCTGATTTAGTGTACCTAAATAGCCATTTTTTTGGATCATTGTGTCTATCCCTTGGGTCACCTCACCTGAAATCAAAAACGGAACAGTTGGAAATAGATCGATAATCGAAGGAGAGACTCGTCTAATAGCCGCCACTTTAGATTCGTCAGCCCCAGAATTTACTTCTGTTGCAATCTCCAGCAGCACATTTTCCCACCAAACTCCATCCCA